>Ga0066639_10000035_pt1 | contig 92933 bp, 114 predicted proteins | sample CryGeyCG2114_010_2_FD_59504 | JGI IMG/M metagenome (GOLD analysis project Ga0066639, IMG submission 59504) | Groundwater microbial communities from aquifer - Crystal Geyser CG10_big_fil_rev_8/21/14_0.10 | ecosystem: Environmental > Aquatic > Deep subsurface > Groundwater | place: USA: Utah...
AAGTAGAAAACAATAAAAATGAACTTCTTAAATTGATTAGATCGTAGGACATCTATATACTACGCTTAATCAGAAGACAATAAGGAGCCTTCAGTGAATATTTTAATTTTTGTGCCTTTGTACTTTTTGTTGGGATTGGGATTGGCTAAATTGCTATTCGAGAGAAATCAACTCAGATATCCCACAGCAGAAGCTGATGCTTTTGATACGGTGACTGCCTTGATAATATCTTTGACTTGGCCAATTATACTTGCAGTGTGGGGATTGCAATTTATTCTTGATTTTCTAGATAGCAAGCTTTCACGAATAAATTAAAGAAATATCAAATTGAGGTGAGAAGTTTAGGCTTCTCGCCTTTTTTATTGTTTATTAATAGGCCTGTTGAAGAACTTCTTCTTTACTACTACAAATACTAGTAGTGCTGGAATCCAGATCACTGAATACACTACTATCCAGATTGCCTTTTCTGCAAACCATACCAAGCTGGTTAATAAACCTCGTACTGCTAGCTTAAATACTACTCCTGGGCGGAACTTATTGTCTGGTGAATATGGCAGACTTAGCTCATCCGTTGAAAGATAGATGGTAATTTTTGTGAGTGAAGCGTTTTTCTCAAGTGCATCACGCTGACCAATAAGCGAGTCAATTTGATTCTGGATATAAATCAATTGTTGATTAACTTGCAAAATATCTTGAATTTCTGTTGCTTGATCAAGAATTTGCTCAAACTTTGCTTTCGTTTTGTTCAACGTTTCAAGTCGAGCTTCTATGTCAGTATATTGTTCTGTGACATCCGTCCCCTGAAGTGTTTCATTTGTTACCTTAACAGCATTACTTCGAAACGTATCAAGAGCCTCACTCAAACGATCTGTAGGAACGCGCATCGTAATTGTGCCAAAGGCTGATTCTTCTGGCCGATTGTAGCTTGAATTGACCATAAAGCCACCAATGCTATCAACATATGACAAAATTGCATCCCCTGTCTCACGTACATCGGAAACAAGTAGGCTCATCGATGAGTTTTGAATTACAAGCCTTTGTTCCTCAGTGGAGACTGAGTCGTAAGTTGGTTCAGGCTCTGGGAATCCGATCCTTGTATCTGCAGCCACACCCATCCCAGCTGCTGGTGCACTCTCAGCCATATCAAAATACATAGGTTCAACTGCTGATTTGTTAACCATCATTGAAGAACCTATTCCATACAGTTCTTGAAATCGAATGAAATAATTAAAAACAAAGAAGCCAACAATCAAGAGAAGAACAGTCGTTAATTTATTATTTTTAACCCAGTTGACCATATGTAGATTGTATCAAATGTAGTGCTGGGTGCACAATGGCTTTGTTTGTGCACCCTCTATGTTATTTGTTCCTAGTCAGAGGCTTTAGTCTGTTTTCTAGATCATGGATATCGATTGCTTCACTTTTTTGGAAAGTGATTTTAAAAGCTTGGATTAGCTTTTTTGAGATTAAATGATCTAGAGAAGTTGATATGTCTTTACTCGCGACACGTCTTATGTTTGGCCTCTTTGCAGTACCATCAACGCACTCTTTAATATGTGTAAGTAGCATTCTTGCTACAGGATATCTTTCTGCGACGGATGGTGAAATATAGAGCATGTATGTGTTGGGCCGAAAATGGTCAGAAACATCAACTATAATATATGGCGTCTTGTTGTTTATCTGGTTACGAACAATAGAGTTAAGCAAGTCTTTTAAGACAATAACAGACATGAAGACTCCTCAATATGTGCAATAGGTAGGTGAAGAGTATAACAACCGATTACTTTTTTGTCATCTTCTCCCATGTAGCAAGAAGTGGAACGGCTACAAACGGTGATGAGTATGTACCAAGAACTGCACCAACGAGTAGACTTACTGCAAACCATCTTATTGTTACTCCACCCAATATAACGAGTGCGGCAAGCATGAATATGATAGTAAGAGAGTTAATAATAGATCGACGCATTGTCTCCGTGACAGCTTGATTAGCAATCTTTGTAATATCTGATTCACCTTTCTGGATCTCGCGTATCCGGTCAAAGACAACAATGGTATCGTGAACCGAAAATGATAATGTTGTGAGAACTGCAGTAATAAAAAGAAAATCAACTTCAGCACCATAGAGTGCACCAAAGACTGATATAGACCCAATTAATATGAAGCTGTCATGAAGCATAGCTAGTATTGCTGATACTCCGAACTTTATAGATTTAAACTGATAGGCAACCCATCCAAGAATTGTGATTGCCGCAATTGCGACGGCAAAAAATGTCTTTTTGATAAGTTCTGGTCCGATTGATGGACCAACTATTTGGAAAGATTGCTCGACTGCATCTGAATTCTCTGATGTAATGAGCTCAATTATTTTTGCTTTTTGGTTTTCTTCAACTTGTCCCAACCTAAACATATATTGTTCTTCACCTGATCTTTGAATAGAGACAACTTCTATCTCTTCATTTGCGATTGATTCTCTTAGATTATCTACCGGTAAGTCCTGTTGAGAGAGTATTGTTAACTCAGATCCACCACGAAACTCAAGGCCAATAATAACGCCATTTACGGCAAGGCTTACAATCGATATAACAATAAGCATTGCTGAGATTGCAAAGTAAAGCCACTTGAACTTAATCCAATTAATTATAGTAATATCATTATTTTTGCTCATTTTTTAGTTTTTTATCTTTAACAGTTAATCTTAAAAGTGTTCGTGATACAAAAACACCCGTAAAAAGACTTATCATAATCCCAAGGGCCAAAGTAACCGCAAATCCTCGTACAGGTCCTGATGTATGCAAGAAGCTCCAGTTAAATGGATTTGCCAACACAAATGCCGTGACAAGTGTAGCAATGTTTGCATCTCTAATTGAGTCCCATGCTCTTCCAAATCCCCTCTCAAGTGCAAACTCACGACTAACACCATCTCTGATTTCTTCTCTAAATCGCTCGAAAATTAAAATATTTGAGTCTACAGCCATTCCCACAGAGAGCAAGAATCCTGCAATACCTGGAAGTGTGAGTACAACTGGTATCAGTTTATACAGCGCTAATGTATATATTGTAAACAACAACAAGCCAACATCAGCAACGACACCTAGTTTTCCGTACATAAGAATCATAAAGACGGCAACGATTACTATACCAAACACACCTGCTTGAACGCTTTTATCAATTGATTCTTTTCCAAGAGATGGTCCAATTGTGCTTTGTTCAACTAAACTCATCGGAGCAGGCAATGCACCACCATTAATCTGAATAGCTAAGTTATCTGCTTCATCAATTGTAAAGTCGCCAGAAATTTGTGCAGATCCACCTGAAATTTTATCTTGAACAACTGGTGCTGAGATTATTTGGTCGTCTAATACAATTGGAACAGCCTTGCCGATATTTCTTTCAGTTACTTCTTCAAACTTCACAGCTCCCTCGGTTGTAAACTCAATGCTTACAGCAGGTTTTGCACTTACATTATCAAAAACAACTTGTGCAGATTTTACATCAGATCCTGTTAAATCAGTTGGAATAGCAGAAGGAGAAGCTTCATCCCCACCTAATTCAAAAAAAGTAAGCTGTGCAGTCCGTCCTACGAGCGCAATAGCCTCGTCAGGATTGTCTACTCCAGGCAATTCAACAATGATTCTATTTTTACCCTCAAACGATGCCAGCTGGATATTTGGCTCAGACACTCCATAAAGATTCACTCGCCTTGAGACAACTTCTTTCAGAGAAGCTAGTGCACTTTCTCTTTCCGCTTCTGATAAACCTGATGTATCAACGTCAAACAGCAGATGTGTTCCACCTTGCAGATCTAGACCGAGCTTAAGATCTAAACTTCTAAAGAATGCAAAGTTTCCAAATGAAATGTTGATATCATTTCTGTTAATTTCTTGATCACCTATTTTAAACGACTTTGGAAGTGCGAAAAAAAGCGCAAGAACAGAGATAAAAATAATTAACAAAAATCTATTGAAGTTACTCATACTATATATTTTAACTCACCAAAGACGCTTCGTCTCCAATAATCATCACACGTGAATCGGCAAGAATTCCTTGAAGGAATGGATCACGCCTCTTCTTTCTAAAATCAAATTCTTCGCGACTCATGACAGTATAGTTAATTTCTGTTCCTCGTTTTGATTCTTCTTTACGGATCAATGTTGCGAGCTCTGGAAGATTCATTTCGCCCACAACAAGAATATCAACATCATCTTCTCGATTGCGCTTTTTGTGCCTAGCAAAAAGCCCACCAAACATTATAAATGAAGCTTTTCCAATTTTATTTTTATTGGCAATAAGCTCAGCTCCTAGTCCAGTAGTCTTTGAAACCATAGAAAGAAGATCTCCATACATCATGTAATCCTCTCGTAAAAAATAATAGACTCGATTGCCGCGTGGTTCTTTCTTAAGGACGCCAGCTTTTTCAAGTCGCGCTAAATCTCGTCTGACTGCGTTAATTTCCTCTTTAATCTCTCGTACTGCGCCACGTACGTGATACATTTCTGTTGGATTTGAAAAGAAAAGCTCAAGAAGCTTGATTCGTACTTTTGATGTGATGAAATCGCCCAGTTCTGCCATAGTGGATTGGGTAAATTATAGCAGCAATTGTGAGGCTGTTAAGTAGGAGTTTTTAATTATAAAAAACCTCATTGCCAGTTGGGAGAGCTTCAATCCAGACAACCCCTCTTACAAATGAGATTTCTTTACCTGATTGGTCATAAAACATAGTTCTATCTGTTCGAGATGATTTCTCCCATGTGCCTTCAATCATTGTTCCGTTCTGGAAGATCATTGCATCTCCTGTATCTATTACTTCATAATACATATGCTTCTCATCATCTACAGGTCCTTCTTCATCGACAAACTGAATAACGACGTTTGTAGCGGTAAGTTGTTCTTTATTTTCCCAGTCAATATGAGGCACACCACCGTTAAGACGTGCATAGTTATTTTCATCTGCGTTATATTTCCATGAAACATCGTAGTCTGGCTTGTTGCTCCAGAACTCGAATTCAATCTCAGTTGCATCAGGACTTGCGACTGATGCTCCATCTACAAAAGTCCATGGAGTATATCCCTTATCCCAGCCACGACCATTAAAACCTCTATCATCTGCAAGATCATACAAAAGATCTGTTGAACCAATAGCTGAGTGTTCCCAGGCGGCAGGCTCCTCGCTCAATCGGTACTGATCACGAACAATAGCAGGTGCACCAGCGTTTGATCCTCCATCAAGAGCATTTCCATTACTATGCCGCCATCCCAAATCAATCAACTTCTCGAGGGCCATCACACGTGGATCAACAACTCCGGGTTGCTTAGTCCCGTCTTCAGTACAGTTAGGATCTTCGGAATTAGAACAAATATTATTGGCGCCACCAAAGTGAACGTAAATAGGTTCAGCACCATATTCTGAGACCCAATTTATAAAGTAAATTCGAGCAGATCGTACAGGCCCTACTGTCACATTATCAGCAGCAGATCCACAATAAAACATAGAAAGGAAACGTGTCACGCCACCTTCTGCAACTGCTTCATAAATAATATCTGCATTTGACAAACCTGACTGAGGGCGAGAATCAAGGCTGTTTTCAATCATGATTCCCATAGGACGACGACCACTCCAGATAGATTCTTCAGTTTTTGTGTAATACATACCGTTAAGAGGGCATTCTTCTGTCTTTGGTTCTTCTGCAATCTTTGTCCTAGCTGATGCTAGCTTGTTGGGGTCAGAAGAAATAGCAGCGTTACCACCACCAGTAAGTTTAAAGAAAGCAAAGCTTGCAATGCTCACAACAACATAAAGCCCCACAAATGTGAGTATTAATTTCTTCTTTTTTGCATCAAATTTCATACGTCTTTTTATATTACATCATTTTAAAGCACTTTTAAGTGCTAATTTTTCTTCACTAGATAAGTCATATTTCGAGCCTCCAGCTGCTATCGGTTTGATATATACGCGTGTCCTATCTCGTGTGTGAAGACTGGTTAAAATAAAGCCATTATCATCTAGATCTAATAGACATAGACTAAAGCTCTGGTCGCCGCCTGTCTCTCCAAAAGGATTATACTTCTGCAAACCTACTTTTTGAACAGGCTTATGCATATGCTTCTCTATCTTTTTTATGTCAGCCTTAACGCTTGCGATATCTTTTTCCCTCTTTTCGTTACTATCAAGAAGTTTTTTGACAAGGGTAATTAAATCACCTTCCGAGATATGTGACGCAATTCTTCTATAATGCGCAAGCAATCTATAAAAAACTACAGTTAATCCTACCAACCAAAGAATAATTGCGATAATAAGTGGTAAGAAAACCGTTGAAGAGTCTGATAACATAGACAAAATTATACTATGAAAAAGAGAATTCCCAACAGCGAATATGAAAAAGTTCTTGATACCTTTGAAAAATATTATGTACTCGTTCCCCTTGAGGTATTTGCTGATCCTTTTGAAATTCTAGTATCAACAATTATGTCTGCTAGGACAAATGATGATACAACATTGCCTGCGGCAAAGAGGTTATTTAAGAAGGCACATACAATTGATCAATTACTTCAATTAGATGAGTCCGAAATTGCTAAGCTTATTTTTCCAGTTGGATTCTATAAAACGAAGGCAAAGAACATTTTGAAAATGGCACAACAAGTGAAAGAAACATTTGAAGGGAAAATACCTGATACTCGTGAAGAACTTGAGAGTCTCGCAGGCGTTGGCAGAAAAACAGCAAATCTAACTTTAAATAGAGCTTTCAAAAAGCCAGCGATTGCAGTTGACACACATGTTCATAAAATAACCAATTGGCTAGGCTGGGTTGATACAAAGACACCACTTGAAACAGAACGAGAGCTTTCAAAAACTGTTCCTCAAAAATACTGGACTGATATGAATAGGTTGTTTGTAAGTATCGGGAGACAATTTAGAACTGAGAAGAGAATTAAAGAGTTTTTGAGGGAGAATGATCTCCTTTAGCTAAAACGCTGTTATCGCCACACCGAAACCGTTTTGGGCATAGGTGCACCCCCACACATATTCTCCCCCAGTTAGTAATTTACTATGACCAAGTGTGTTTTCCCACAAATCCACAGCTTCTTGTGCAGTTTGTGCGCCAGAAAGTAAAAATTCATACACATTATAGTTATTGAATATATAGGAATATTCTTCACGCTCAGATAAAACAAGAAAGCCATCATGTGCATCAAGCTCTCCAAGTTTTAGTAACTCATTGAGACGGATTGAAGCAATTGTACAAAGCTTTAAATCTAGTTGAAGCGGATTAACACCTAGCTGAATACGACGATTATTTACAGCTTCAAAAAGTTCAGGACCAGTCCAATCTGGCGTTTTCGGTGCTGCTGGCTCATTAGTCTGTTGATCTTGTCCTTCAGAAAGATCTTCTTGATCTGGCACAACTGATTCAGCCTGCGAAGAGACATAAATATTATGATCTGCAAGAAGCCGTTTGATATCGTTCTGAGTTTTATAAGATCCTTGTGTGTATCCAATTGTATAGAAAACAATTCCTACAATAATTAAAATTAATATTCCAATCAGTACTGTTGCTAGATTTGTAAAAACTGTTAAAAATGTCTTCATGATTGTGTATCAAATATAATAGTCACAGGACCATCAAGTTCTGTGTGTATCTTCATATCTTTACCAAAAGATCCTGTTTCAATAGTAATATTATTACTTTTTAGCTTATCAATACATGACGTGTAGAGTTTTCTTGCGGTCTCCGCATCAGCGGATTCGGTAAATGATGGTCTGTTACCATCTTTTGTATTTGCATGTAGCGTGAACTGTGAAACAACTAGAATTGAACCATTACTATCTTTCAGATCAAGATTCATTTTGCCATTTATATCAACCATAATGCGCAATTTACTTATTTTGTTGACAAGATAGTCAACATCTTCTTCTGCGTCAGAGTGCGTCACACCTAATAGAACTAGGTATCCTTTATTAATCTTTCCTACAATTTCTCCATCAGTTGAAACTGAAGCATTATTCACTCTTTGTACAATTGCCCTCATGAGTGAATTGTAGCACGAACAAAAAACAAACCCCCATTTCTGGGGGTTTGCCTCTGGAAATTTGTAAGCCAGGTTCTGTTTCTCGACAATAATCTCTCTAAGCTCCAACTTCTAGACTCGGGAAGGCACCTCAAACGTCTAATTCGTGGATTGCAGCGGGGAGGATTGCCCGTTTCACCCCTCGATATAATCGAGGACTCGTCTCTGTTGCTCTGACTAGCGGTTACCCGTCCTAGGATTTAACCTAGGCACCCTGCCTTCTGCTGCCTGGACTTTCCTCACCTACTACTAGGCGTAATTGTCCACTTTCCAGAAATCTATTATATCATAGATTATTAACTATGGGTTACTTAGGCTGCTTGATTGCTGAAGTATACTCACCAATAATTACTCGAGCTGTAATAACAACAGGCACAGAAAGCACAGCTCCAACTATCCCTGCAACTTTAAAACCAACGAGCAATGCCAATATAGTAACAACTGGGCTAATGCCAGCTGACTTTTCCATCACCTTCGGGACGAAGAAATAATATTCAACTTGTTGAACTAAAAACGCAAGAGCCGCTACAGCTAGACCGGTAAGTGGTGAAACGCCCATTCCAACTAAGATTGCAGGAACTGCAGCAAGAAGTGGCCCTAAATTTGGAACAATTTCTAAAAGTCCTGCGAGCAAAGCAAGTGGTAATGCAAATGGAACTCCTAACACAATCAGGCCAATATAGGTAGACACTCCAATAAGAGTCATTAATATAAGCTGGCCTCGAGCCCAACCACCAAGATACTTTTCTAGATTTTTGACTACGCGGGCGATACGTTCTGCTTCTGATTTATTTAGAAATCCATTTAACTGATCCTCAAGTTTATTTCGAAGTAACAAAAAGTAAAGAGCTATAAAAAGTACTGTGAGCACTGTAATAATGTTTGAGACAACAGCTACTCCAATTTTCAACACTTGATTAGGCAGCTGGCTCACAACTGTTGAAACATGTTTTGAGAATTCATTAACGACAACAACTGGAACCTTGTATTCATCCAGTAGATTTGGAACATCATTTGCAAAAGCTGTCGACTGATCAACAAGAGGTGGGATAATCGCAATAAACGTGAAGAGAATAAAAGCGAGCACAGAAACATAGACAATAAGCACAGAAGCAACACGAGGAATTCGGAAACGTTTGTTAAAGCGTGTAACTGTTGGATTAAGAATTGCTGTAATAAGTAGTGCTACGAAAATTTGTAATATTATGTCTCGAATATAAAAAAGGAACCACAAACCTCCTATGAGCAAGAAGGTGAAAACTATTGTTCTGTGAGAAATTTCAATTTTTCTTGGCATTTTCTACTTTAGAATACCATTTACCGACGCAGTCTTCCACGCTCGATCGAAGATCAGGATCATCAGCCTCAAACCAGTGTATATCTTTATTCTTGTTAAACCAAGTACGTTGACGCTTAGCATATTGCATTTCAGACTTGAGCCATGTTTCTTCACTAGGAAAGTCTTTATATCCTGGGGTCTTACTAAAAATATCTAGCTCCCCATATTTTTCAACTAAGTTATGTAACTCTTGTTCAAAGCCTTGTGAAATACGCTTCTTAATACGGGCTTGAATGCGTTTTTCAAGTCTATTTTTTTCTAGTTTTAGTCCAATACGCAGTACATCAAAATCATTGTATGTAGAAGATCTGTTTAGTGTATCTGATGTTACAATTTCAATTCTTCGAACTAACCGCTGTTTATTATTTTTCTCTGAGTTATTAAGACCGGTAGCTACATCTTGATTCAGATTAAGTAAAATTTGATACAGCTCACTCGCAGTTTTGTCTACTAATTCAGATCGCAGTTCATTATTTTTAGGAACATCTATTAAGTCTGTATCACTAAAAACTGCATCAATATAGAAACCAGTTCCGCCAACAATAATTGCTAGTTTGTTTTTTTTATGAATATCATCAATTTTTTGTAAAGCATATTCTCTGAAGTGGCTAACACTAAATTCTTGATCTGGTTCAACAAGATTAATTCCGTAGATAGGAATATTTTTGTCAGGGATATCTTTCCCAGTACCAATATCCATGCCTTTATATACTTGGCGTGAGTCTGCAGAGATAATTTCTCCATTGTATTTTTTAGCGAGATAAAAACCCAGGTCAGTTTTGCCTGTGGCTGTCTGCCCACAGATAACGAGTACTTTATTCATGAAGGTATTTTACCAAAAAAAGCGCGAAGGCTGTGGTTATTAGCCTTCGCTATAAAATTATCCATATACTTCAACAGCTACCCAAAAACGAGATTCGTAGAATTCCTCTCCGTCAAGTGAGCGTGTACCATCAAGTTTCCATGAACCAAATCTCTTTTCAGACTGAAATTCTGCAATCTCATACAAAAGAGATTTCTTATTTGTTCCTGAAAATGATTTATGTTCTTGATACGTCCATACCCCATCATTTTCTGGATCTACTAGGTTAGTTTGATAAATAAACACCAGATCTGCAGGGTGCTGTTTTAGAATCGTATCAATGATGTGACTGCTAAAGACAGGCCCTTCAAATTCCACTTTTTGATATTTGCCAAGTGACTTTAATATCAATCTGCGTAGAAAACTGATAATCATGGTTTATTACCTTTTGACAAGGAAGAATATACTAGGATCATTGAGTGGCGGTATATGTATCCCACCAAGAGATCGAACACCAGCAAACTGCAGAATTTTATTCTCACCAAACTTGGCGAGCAAATTTCGCAATTCTGAATTATTGTCAATCATCCATTGATTTGCAGCACCCCAGGTATCAAGACCATATATGTGCTTACCATTCTTTGTTGTGATATTGTCTTCGTGACCAAATGGCCCAACTATTGCATACTGATACTTTTGCATATCAAGTTGAGCATTCAATACAAAAACAACAACACTATGCTTTGGTTCAGAGATAGATGTTCTCAGCATAATTATTGCTTTTGCCCCTGCAACAACCTCTGACACCATCAACCTCGGCTCACCTGCAATAGTAGAGCGTATCCAGGCAAAGACATATAAATACATGTAACGTGCTATTTTCCTTAACATTCTTTAGCTCCTCTTTATATGTTGCTAATATTATAGGTGTTTATGGGTGGTATATCAAATTTGTTATAATTGTTTTTTATGAGCAAGACATCAGAACTTCATTCAAAAGCAGAGCGTGTACGAGAGACCGAGCAAGATTTTTTAAAATCTCTTCAGCTTGCGGATCAGGCCTCTGTTGAATACTCGAAAGAAGAAAACTATGAGGGTATGGCTGATGTGTGTGGAACACGAGCTTTGGGACTTACTCATCTTTATGAAAAAACAGGTGATGACAACTTTTTAATTATGGCGAAGCATGCTGCAGGCACAGGAGTAGAAATCGCCAAAAAGCATAATTTAGATAAAGCTCTAGCAATGGCAAGTTTTAGGCTTGGTAAAGTGTTAGTTGATTTACAGCAATTTTCTGAAGCAGTTAGTGCATATGAGGTTGCTGTAGAAAATGATTTACCTGATGCTCATAATAGACCCGCTGTAAAAAGTGATATTCGTGCACAGCTAGGATTTGCTCAATATATGAGTGGAGACAAGGAAAGCGGAATTGCAAACTTAAACAATGCAATTGAGCAACTTGAAAATAATGATGAGGAGATTGCGTACACTCGAGATGTCTGGCTTTCAGGGGCGTATATGAAAAAGGCATTTGCAACACATGACAATGATCATCAGGCTAGTAGTGAGGCACTTGCTTCAGCTAAAAAGATTATCGACAACAATAATGAGCTTGTATTGCGTAAAAGACAGTGGGAAAAATTAGCTTCAAAACTCTCCAAATAACTTGATTCGATTGTCAAGTAAGCTTAATATCTGTTTATCAATTAATTAAGTACATTAGGAGTTTGTCATGAGTAAGTATCTAGACGAAGAACTCACTCCGAATTGGAAAAAATGGCAACAAGCCGGCTTTCCTAAAATCCCAGATATTCGAAAAGGCGTTGTCAATATTCCACCAATTAGTGATTGGAAGACGAATAACTGGCTTAAATCACATGGCAAAAAAGATAATAAAAAATAATATCATTATTTGCAGCAGAAGACCTAAGTACCTACTTGGGTCTTTTCTTTGCCTTCTAAAAGCTTATCTTTGGACTTGTTTTTTGAGTTTCTTACCTGGGGTAAAACGAGGAAGCCTGTGTGATTTAATTGTGACAAATTTTTCTGTATTTGGGATCTTTACAGTTTTGCCTTTCATGTTAACAACTTTAAATGTTCCAAATCCTGAAACGACAACTTTCTCACCTTTTGCGAGCGCTCTACCTATCTCATCAAGCATTACGTCCACAGCTTCAGCTGCTCCTTTTTTTGTAAGATGAGCTTTTCTCGCAACCTGATCTATCAGTTGTCTTTTTGTCATTTGATTCAGAGATTAAAGTAATTTTCCCGAGAAGTCAACACTTTCTTTGTCTTTTATTTTGCAGCAGTAGTAGCAGATGCTCGAAGTTCACGAATTACAGAGACTTTAATTTGGCCTGCGTATTCAGCTTCTTTTTCAAGTCGCTTTGCAATATCTCGTGCAAGCACTACCATTCTGTCATCATCAATCTCATTAGGATCAACCGCAACTCGAACATCTCGACCAGCCTGGAAAGCAAGTGCTTCTTTTACGCCGTCAAAAGAACCTGCAATTTCCTCGATCTTTTCCATTCTCTTTACATAGTTTTCGTGTGGTTCATAGCGTGCACCTGGACGAGAACCTGAGATTGCATCCGCTATCCACACAATAATTGATTCAAGAGATGAAAATGGTTTGTCTTCATGATGTTCTGCAATAATTGCAACAACTTTTTTAGGAAGGCTGAAGCGCTTTGCAATCTCAACACCTTTTGCAATGTGTGTTCCTTCGTCTGCAGTTGAGACTTTACCAATATCGTGCATAAGACCACCAAGTCGGACAATTTCTACATCCGCACCGAGTTCTTCTGCAATAGAGATAGCAATTTTTGTCTCTTCAATTGTGTGAAGCGCAAGGTTCTGTCCATATGAAGTTCTAAACTTAAATTTACCAAGCATAGAAAGAAGCTCATTGGGCAAATTGTGCTCTCCTACTGCTTCTGCGATGATATTTCCTTCTTCAAGTAAAACATCATCCATTTGAGCTCGTTGCTCCTCAACTACTTCTTCAATTCTTGAAGGCTGGATTCTCTTATCTTTAATTAGGATTTCAAGCGAGCGTCTTGCGATTTCTCTTCGAACAGAATCAAAGCTTGAAAGTCTAATTTCGTTAGTTTCATCTAGTTCAATCTCTACGCCAGCTGCTTTTTCAAATGCACGGATATTTCTACCTTCACGGCCGATGATTCGCCCTTTTGTGTCTTCGTCAGGAACACGTACAGATGAGATTGTATATTCAGCTGTGTAATCTGTTGCACCTTGTTTCATTGCATCTAGCAATATTTCAGCAGCACGTAGTTTTGCTTCTCTATGGACTTTTTCTTCAGCATTTTTAATACGTTTTGAGATCTCTGAAGTCAAGTCACGTGATACTTCATCAAGGAGTGCCTGTTTTGCCTCTTCACGAGTCATTGAAGCAATATTTTCAAGCTTCTTAATATAATCGTCTTGTTTTGTCATAATTTTTTTTAACCAGAAGAACGTGTAATGAATGAAAGCTTAAAGAGTCTGTGTCTGAGAAGCTAAACGTTTCATAATAATTTTCTTCTGCATGTATTGTATCTTTTCTCCTCGTTTGAGTCAAACCGAGGCTAGATGTATAATACTGGAGCATATATTGCACAACACAGGAGGTTTCAATGAAAAAGGTAGTGTACATACTGGCATTTGGCCTTTTCATGTTCTTAACCTGGGGTATTGATCAACTATTACCTGTCAGCTTCTGCGGAGCTGCAGGGTTCGTACTTATAATAGCTTTTTTACTATTTGGCCAATCATTCCTAAAAAAAATACGTAATAACTGACTCCTATATATTGGGCACTTGACTCACCATTGAGTGCCCTACTCACATCTACTTAAGATTTATCCTATAATTGATATCTGCGCTGATTTTTTATATAATATCTTCAATGTAAATTAACGAGGAGGACCTTCTAGTGGCTATTGATGCTATGCGCATTTTGGAGATTGCTCAACTACCAATGGATCCGAGTCTTGTTGAACTATGGACAGAAGTGATGGATATGGTTAATGCCTCTGACGATATAGAGGAGTTGGCTACGGTCATTACACAACTTCATCAGATTGCAGATCCTGAGGCGAACAGATATGACATGGCTATTATGATGTATATGGGTACTCATATGGGCACGCTCTTTCTGAATAAGTGCAAAGCCGACGACGTCGAGAAAAATATAGAGATACTTGTCAATAACTTTTCTAGTAAACTTGCGGCGGCGGGATTTGCCAATGTAGCAAAGGCTAAGCTAGATAACAGCGATAAGTGGACAGACGGCGAACTTAGCCTTTATATTGCTATTGCCATAGCAATGCAATCCGGAATGAGTTTCGATTTTCTAATTTAAGTATCATTTTGAAGGGGCACTTGACTCACCATTGAGTGCCCTACTCACATCTCTTCAAGTATTTCTTTTATTATTCCCCAGTTGAAGCCTTTTGATTTTAGAAAGTTTACTAACTTCTTTTGTTTTGTTTCTTCATCATAGCGTGACAATAGTCTTAATTTTTTCTGAGCTAACCTATTTGCTAATTTAAACTCATCTATATTTGCATCTGCGATTGCTTTGTCTATAACTTTTGATGAAATACCCTTGCCACGAAGCTCGTACTTGAGAGCTTGCTTTGCGCGAGGTTTAAACTCTAGTCTTTGATTAATCCACCAACTGGCGAATTTTTCATCATCTAATAATTGAAGTTTCTCAAGTTTATTAATTAACTCTTCCCATATCGATTCTGTTACTTTTTGTCTATAAAACCAATCTGTTATCTCCTTATAAGATCTGGGGCGGATTGTTGCGAAGTTAAGAAGTTTGTTGAGCGTTTTGTTGCTATTTGCAGCCTGTTTTATTTCATCAATTTCTTCATCTGTAAATTCACGCTCTACTTTGATACCAAACTTATAAAGATTTTCTAAATCTATGCCAAATTCGTATTTGCCATCCAGATATACATTGACATATTTTTTGTTCTTTTGAGGAGAAAGCTTTGTGACGCGTGGCATAAGAAAAGTTTAGTTCTTTTCTTCGTCGTTTTCACCGATTTCTTTAGGGATTTCTTTTTTGCCCTTTGTTAGAATTTCGCGAATTCTTTTATCAATCTCACCTGCTATTTTTGGGTTTTCTCTTAGATAAATCTTTGCTGCATCTCTACCTTGGGCAATTGTTTCGTCATTATATTTATAAAAAGCTCCACTACGTTGGATTACATCAAGATCTAGTCCAACATCAATAAGCCCTCCCATTTTTGATATCCCTTCGTCGTTCATGATATCGAACTCTGCAACTTTGAGAGGTGGTGCAACCTTATTTTTAACAACTCGGACACGGTGGCGAGAACCGATAATTTCATCACCATCTTTGAGAGTTTCAATGCGTCTAATATCTAGTCTTACCGAACAGTAAAATTTTAAGGCAAGTCCTCCTGGGGTTGTTTCTGGATTTCCAAACATCACACCAATTTTTTGTCTAATCTGGTTTGTAAAAATTAGAATAGTTTTTGACTTGCTAATGGCTCCAGTCAATTTTCTAAGGGCTTGGCTCATAAGTCTAGCTTGCATTCCCATCACTGCATCCCCCATTTCCCCTTCAAGTTCGGCACGTGGAACGAGAGCTGCGACTGAGTCAACAACGATAACATCCACTGCTCCACTTCTAATAAGCGTTTCTGTGATCTCTAGTGCTTGCTCACCAGTATCTGGTTGGCTAAGCAGAAGCTCATCAAGATTTACACCGATTGTTTCTGCGCGGACTGGATCGAGAGCGTGTTCTGCGTCAACAAAAGCGCATTGTCCACCACGTTTTTGAGCTTCTGCAACAACATGAAGAGCAAGGGTTGTTTTACCAGATGCTTCAGGTCCATAGATTTCAATGATTCTTCCTCTAGGAAACCCACCTATACCCAATGCAAGATCGAGCGCAATGGAACCTGTAGGAATCGAGTCAATATCTTTTCGCTCAGCAGCTTTCTGGCCTAAGCGCATAATGGATCCAGAGCCATATTGTTTATCAATTTGCTCCATAGCAAGCTTTATAGCTTGGAGTTTTTCCTTTGAGCCTTCTTGTCGCTCTGGTGCTTCTACTGTTTCTTTTTTCTTTCGGGCCATATTCGATATAGTTTGACATTTTTATAACATTCAATTTGATACAATTCAATAACAAATTCTCAAGCGGGGTATAGTTTAATGGCAGAATGGGCGGCTGGGGGCCGTCCGGCCCAGGTTCGATTCCTGGTACCCCGACATATTAATTCTTGATAACATATATATATGACTAAGAAGAAACATTCTTCCAGGAAATATATTTATATATTACTTGTCGTGTTTATTATTAGCGCAGTAGCCTTGATACCAAAACTTCTTAGTCAATACGAAAATAGCACGAGCAACCAAAAATCCATAGAAAAACGCACTCCTATAGCAGCACCTGAAAATTGGGCTAGTTATACATTTGAAAACGTTACTTTATTCGCTCCTAATGATTTGTTTTTTGGCCTCGCAGATCCTAATTATTTTGTAAACAGTAGTAGTACCTATCTTTTATCAAACATTAATGATTTCTCAGCTCGTCAAGACTGGAGTCAAAATGAGAAATTCACTATTAGTTTTTCTTTTTACCCCAAAGAACTTTCTGATGAGAGTATCTTTTCTTCTGATAGATACAAACGCATATATAAAAAATCAGCTTATTTGTATGATGGATACTTAGTATCAAGATATAAGGCAGTGAATACGGAAAAAGATAGCACGCCTGTTATTATGTTTTTTCAAATTGATCAAGATCAAGTATTAAAAGTAAACGTCAATATAATTGAACATATAAACGATAATGATTATAAAAAATATGAAGAGATTGCGAATACTATACTTAACTCCATTTCGCTAAATTGATCATCTCCACTAAAAAACCCCACTAAGTGGGGTTTTTCAGTTTCATTTTTGAAATGAAAGTTAGACCATAGGTACATCAAGACTGTCCCAAAGATCTTTTCCTACAAATTTGGTGAGTCTTGAGCCTTCATGTTCTGCTTTAACGGCATATCGAACTTGAGTACCTCCGTCTTTTGTTTCGCGCTCATATTTAGTCTTCTTAACTGAAGAAACAGGTACAGCGACTTTAGCGCGCTTTTTTACATCATAAAATTCAATTGTGTCCATTCATACTCACCTCCTTAATACCTTCTAGCTTAAAATAAGCTTAATTAATGAACCTGTCAAGGACAAATACGCTCAAATGTTGTAGTATTATAGAGAAGACATGCCAGTAACAGTATTTACAAATTTCACAGAGCGCGATAAGACAAATGCAATTGAGCGCCTAATTTCGGGCGGAACTCCATCTCAAGATTTCTTTCTGATGGTAAGTTTATCAATTTTGACAGCAACTTTCGGATTATTACTCAATAGTGGTGCAATTATTATAGGTAGTATGCTTATTGCCCCAATTCTCTATCCAGTACTTTCTTTATCGTTGGGGATTATTATGGCAGACTTTCATTTAATTTCCCGATCTTTTTGGACACTATCAAAATCAGTAATGATAGGTGCTTTTTTTGCTGCAGCGGCAACTCTTCTTTTTTCAAGCCAATTTAGCGTTCTTACAGAAGAGATCACCTCTCGTGCTGAGCCAAGCCTTGTTTCTGTGATCATAGCTATAGTCGCAGGTTTCGCTGCAAGTTTTGCGCTAGTTAAGCCCCAGCTTAATGAAACTCTACCTGGTATCGCTATTTCTGTTGCAATGATTCCTCCAATAGCTGTTATGGGAATTGGTATTGCAAAGCTTGACTGGAATCTTGTAAGCGGTTCATTTCTTCTTTTTATTGTTAATACTATTGGAGTAATCTTTGCGAGCATGATCACATTTTCTCTTATGAATTTTTACTCACAACGAAGAGAAGCTGAAGCTACTATAAAGAAAGAAGAGCGAAAACTTGAATCAGACAAAAAGAAAGCTACTAAAAATGCCAAAAAATAAAAATGATTTCGCTCTCTTTATAAAGAATTTTATCTTCGGTGTAGAAGATAGCTTAGTTTCAACTGTAGGCTTGCTTTCTGGTGTAGCAGTTGCTGGATTACCCAAGCGTGAGATCTTTCTTGCAGGTGTTGTGCTAATTTTTGTAGAAGCATTTTCGATGGGAGTGGGCAGTTATTTATCAGAGCAATCTGCAAATGAATTTCTACGAAAAAAATCTTCTCTCTCGATTCCTAGCGGGATTATTATGTTTGTATCTTATTTTGTCGCTGGATTTATACCACTCTCTCCATATCTCATTTTTGAGGTAAATATAGCATTCCCATTATCAATAACTGCATCACTTGTTTCACTATTTTTACTTGGAGTGGTTGGAGCCAAGATATTTAAGACTCCAGCACTAAAACAAGCAATGAGAATGTTTTTGCTTGGCGGAATGGCAATAGCCGTTGGAGTTATAGTTGGCGCAATTGTAAATGCTTAAGACTTTCTGATCGCTTCAATTGGTGTAAGGTTTGCTGCACGACGTGCAGGAAAAACTCCAAAAAAAACTCCAATAAAACTAGAAATTCCAACTGCAAGTATCACACCCAAGACATTAATCTCTGCAGGGAAGAAGTTTCTGACGATTGTAACAATGGCAACTGCTATCCCAAGTCCTAAAACACCACCCAGTAGTGAAAGTATTGTACTTTCTGCTAAAAATTGAAGCATAATATCCTGTTTTGTTGCACCAATAGATCTACGAATACCAATTTCTCTGGTTCTCTCAGTCACCGTTGCATACATAATATTCATGATGCCGATACCACCCACCAGAAGAGATATAGAGCCTATTGCGACCAGGATGGCGTTGATAGCCGTAAATATCTGTCCAATGCTTGTAAGTAAATCTGATGGTTCGAACGTCGAAAATTCATCCTCATCATATCGATCAAGAAGCGTGTTTTCGATTTCCTCTTTCACTTCTGGTACCAAGTCTTCATCTTTTATGCCTGTGTATATTGAAAAGAACTGCTTTTGAGGATTGAATGTTGCAAAAGTTGTTGTGTACGGAATCATGATCGCATTATCACGCTCAGGATTACCAATACTTTTGGCAACACCAATTACCTTAATTCGTAAATTTCTACTACGAACTATCTGACCAACCGCGTCTTCTGGCTCATCGTATAAATCTTCTGCCAAAGTCTGTCCCATATAACCAACTTTCGCCGACGCGTTCACATCAGATCTTTCAAAAAATTCTCCGGCAATTAGTTCAAGATCAAACAGCGACGCAAATTCTTCTGACGTGCCGATTATTGTACCGATTTTTTCTTCACTGCCTGATTCTATGTTTGCATTTGAAATAAAAGCTGGTGCTACAAAGTCAATATCTGGAAGGCGCTGTAAGCTCTTAACATCACGCTCATCGAAACGAATGCTTCCAGCAAGTGAACCAAAACCACCAGAAAATCCACTACCGGGAACAATAGCAACAACATTTGCACCAAGTCCTTCAAATTGTTTACTTATATAGTTTTTTAGCCCAAGTCCTATTGCAAGAAGGAGCACAACAGCTAATACACCAACAGTAATCCCAAGCGATGTCATGAGTGTTCTTACTTTATTTCTATTAAAGTCCAAAAAGGTATTTTTAATAATTGATTGTAGGTAATTATTCATAATAATCTTTCATCACTAAATAGTATTATTAGTTTTAGGTTTGATAAATTTATTACAAGTGTGTTTCTAGTTTCTTCTTCAGAAAGTTTTGTTTCTTTATAATTTTTCTCAATATTATTGAAATTTTCTTCAATATATTTATTTAATTCTAAAATTTTTTGAGTAGGTGCATATAGCGTCAAAGGCTGATTTTCTCTTTTATCAAAAGTGGTAAATGTCAAATTTGTATATTCGTTTAGTACGAAAGTTAGTATATTTTTTTTATTTACTATTTTATTAAGACCGAGAGATTTTTCGAAAATTGAATTAACAATTTTTAAATCTGGAACAAAAAAATTTAAACTGGATATTTGGATTTCATCTTTATTCATATCTGATTGCTTCTATAGGTGTAAGATTTGCAGCACTTCGTGCTGGAAAACTGCCAAAAAATATACCAATGACACTTGAAATTCCTAGAGATACAAGAACTGTAGATAAATTAATTTCAAGTGGAAAGAATGGTCGTACGATTAGTACGATAATACCCGCTAAAAGCAATCCAACGAGACCGCCTAAAAGAGATAATATTGTGCTCTCTGCCATAAATTGAATCATAATATCTGATTTAGTCGCGCCAATTGATCTTCTGATGCCAATCTCTCGAGTTCGATCCGTTACTGATGCATACATAATATTCATAATCCCTATACCACCGACAATAAGAGATACGGATCCTATCGCTATCAAGACTCCGTTCACTATCGAGAAAATCTGTGTCACCGTGTCAAGTATTTCCGATGGTTCAATAACAGAGAACTGATCGTCATCATATCTTCTTAACAGTATATCTTCTGCATCTTTTTTGGTCTGAGTCACAAGGCTAGAATCGCTTACTCCAATATATATAGAAAGGAAAGTTTTATCGGGATTTATTGTTAGGAACGTAGTCGTATACGGAATCATGATGCTATTATCTTGCTCAGGATCTCCAATATCTTTTACGAGTCCTATTATTTTAATTCTCAGATTTGAGTCTACTTCAACAGTCTGACCAACAGCATCATCCGGCTCATCGAAGAGCTCGTCTGCTAAAGTCTCAGCAATGACACCAACTTTGGATCGTGAGGATATGTCAGACCGACTTAAAAATTCACCAGCTAGGATTTCAAAATTGAACAGTTCATCATACTCATCATTTACACCTTGTATTGATCCTGCAGTCTTTTCATATTTTGATTCAATTTGTTTAGTCGTAATATAGCCAGGAACAACATAATCTGCTGTTGAAAGTTGTTTGAGATTTTTATAATCACGCTCATCAAATTGTATAGAATTTGCAAAAGATGAAAATGCCTGTCCAAATGAACCACCGCCTCCGAATCCTTGTCCTGGAAAAACAAAAAGTACGTTTGATCCAATATCCTCAAACTGTTGCTCTAAATAGTTTTTAAGCCCAATTCCAAGTGCAAGTAACATTACAACAGAAAAGACACCTATCATAATTCCAAGTGAGGTGAGAAATGTCCTTACTCTGTTTCTCTCAAATTCTCCAATTGCGTTTTTAATGACTGAAATTGCATACTTCATTTGATTAAAGTAGTTAATATTTTTTAACCAGTTCGCCGTCTCGAATGTAGATTTGTCGTTTTGTTCTATCTGCAACTTCCTTTTCGTGTGTAACAATAATAATAGTCACACCCAAATCATCATTTAATTCTTCTAAAAGATCAAGAATTTCGTCACCCGTTTTAGTGTCTAGATTACCAGTAGGTTCATCTGCAAGAATCAGCTTGGGTTTCATTATTAATGCACGTGCAATAGCTGCCCTTTGTTGCTGTCCTCCAGATATTTTATTTGGATGAAAATCAGCTCTATGGCCAATACCAATTCGTTCTAATAATTCTTGTGCTCTTTTTTGTACATCATAATCAAGCTTATGTTTCGCATAGATAGTAGGTAGCAAGACATTTTCCATCACAGTTAATTTAGGAATTAAATTGTATGATTGGAAAATAAAACCGATATTTTCATTTCTTATAGTGGAGATCTCATTATCTTTGAGCTTTTCGATATTTTGATTGAAAAGTTTTACAGATCCAGATGTTGCTTGATCAAGTAACCCAATTATGTGCATTAATGTTGATTTTCCTGAGCCTGAAGTCCCCAGTATTGATGCATACTCTCCTTCTTTGATTGTAAGAGAGATATCTGAGACAGCCTTAACTTCTTCTTCACCAAGAGTGTAGTGCTTTGAAACTTTCTTGAGTTCTATCATCAGTCATATATCGTAAGACCTTCTGTTATTCCCTCGCCTGATACTTCAACATTGTCTTCACCTTCCAGACCTATTGTGACACTGATAGAATCTTTACCATCATCAATTAGTAACGTGTTAGTATCTCCAGTACGTTGTATAAAAGTGGTTGGGACATAGAGAACATCATCTTTTTTATTCAATACAAAATGAGCATCGCCTGTCATTCCAACACGATAATCAAAATCTCCAGTACCTAAATTATCAAGTGAAACTTTAATTGAGTACACTGATCCAACTTCTCCTTGTATTGGAGCAAAGGATATATAACTTACGGCACCCGTTAACTCAACTCCATCAGCAGCATCAAGCTCTATATATACCTTATCTCCCAGTGCTATCTGGTTTATTTCAGTCTGATCAGCTGTAACAGAAAAATACATTGTTTCTGGATTTAATAGTTCAAACATTGTCTCTGTTGGCAAAACATTAACGCCAGCAAATGGATGACCTACTGTAATAACTAGCCCTGCAAATGGCGCATAAATTGAGGAATTACGAAGATTATACTCTGCTTGAACAAAAGCCTCATATGCACGATCTTTAGTTGTCTCAGCTGTAGTTCTTGTATTTCGCTCATCAAAGGTTTCCGTTGAGTCATTGTCTTTTACGCTGTCGTGCACAGCATCAACATTAGCTTCTGCTGCTCTGAGAGCTGATTTTGCTTGCTCGTATGCAGAATTAAGTAGTGTAGTATCCATTTTCCCAAGCAACTGTCCACGAACAACTTGCTCGCCTTCAGTAACTCCCACATATGAAAGCTTTCCAGATGCTGGAAATCTCAGATAGGCGTGCTCATCTGCAACAATTGAACCTGAAAGAATAAGTTCCTCGGTAACTGTCCCTCTTTCAACAGTAGCGGTCTCAAATTGCCCGTTACCGTTTTTAACAAAGAAGTTCCAAAAGAGAACAATAGATACAATAACTAATATTGCTGATACAATTTTGTGATTCCAAAACCACTTAAGTAATTTCATAACGTATAGTATCTCACTTTAGGTTCGATTAGTGAAGGGTTATTTGATTATAGGATATTATTTGATATAATATTTGTACTAATTATTCACGGAGGAAACCACATGCTAATAGATTTTGTGGGCTCTGTGAGAGTTTCTTAGCAAAGCCTGCTTTTTTTAAAGAAAAGTAGAAATTGATTAAGAAAACAACAAAATAGTGAGAGATTTCACAAAGTTCAGACGGAACTCGCGAGCTAAAATTTATCGCTTTGGAGATTGTTTTTGCTTTCGAGCACGGCCACCTGTTCCAACCATTCTTCTTTCTCTCTTTCTTTCGTCTCGAGTAAGTAGTCCTGCATCTTTTAATACTGAACGGAACTTCTTTTCATCAGCATCAACGAAAGCTTTTGCTGTTGCGTGAACAACTGCATCAAGTTGACCTTTTTTACCCCCACCGACAACTTTTGCTGTGATGTAATAATTGCCTAATGTATCGGTCAATTCAAATGGTTTCTGCCAAGCAACTCTATATACTTCACCTGGGAAATACTTACCAATAACTACATCATTAACTGTAGACTCTTTACTTCCTTTATGAAGTCGGACACGAGCAGAAGCAGTTCTTCTTCGACCTGCTGCATATGCATAACTTTTTGTTTGTTTTTTTGTTTTTGCTGCCATTTTATGCTGTTACTGTTAACCTTCTCATTCTTTTTGATTGTAATCTATTTTTGGGAAGCATTCCTGCTACTGCAACCTCAATAATTTTTTCAGGTTGTTCAGCACGAAGCTTTGCTACAGTTACTTCTTTGAATCCACCTGGGAAACCAGAATGACTTCTGTAGACTTTCTGAATATCTTTCAAGCCTGTAAGCTTGATCTTAGATGCGTTCTTAACTTCAACAATGTCACCCATATCTAAATGGCGTGAATATTCAGGTTTATGCTTCCCCATAAGAAGAGTTGCAACTTCCGTTGCAAGTCTGCCGAGTACAGCACCGTCTGCATCTAGCTCATGCTTTACTCTTCTAATTTCTTTAGCTTTAGGTTGATATGTCTTTTTCATTGCTTACTTTTTTGTACTCTTCTTCGCAGTCTCTTCTTTCACTTCTTCTGCAACAACAGGTGTATCTACCCATTCAATTAGAGCTTCCTGAGTATTATCTCCTCTTCTACGTGGAAGCTTTGTGATTTTGGTATATCCTGAATCACGGTTACCAGAAATACTTACAAATTGTGAAAACATTTTATCGAGCACTTCTCTATCATTTCCAAGTCGAGCCAAAACGACGCGCCTCGCGTGCACAGAGTCAGTTTTTGCCTTTGTTAAGATTTTTTCAATCTCAGGCTGAACAGCCTTTGCCTTTGACAAAGTTGTCTTTACTTTTCCGTGCTCCACGAAAGAAGCGATCAATGATCTAAATAAAGCTTTTCGACTATTGGTATTTCTACCAAGTTGTTTGCCGTATACTCTTTTACGCATTGATCTGCACTCCTTTCTCTTTTAGCGCGTCATTAATGACGTCGATTGACTTTTCGCCCAAGTTTCGTACCTTAACTAGGTCTTCTTTTTGTGCGTTGACAAGCTTTTCAACTGTATCATAGCCACTTCGTGCAAGCGCATTAGCAACACGAGTTGGCAAGCCAATTTCTTCAACTGAAAGCTTTCCTACTGGTCCAATTGAACTTTCTTCAGTTGATGATTCTTCTTCAACTGCAACTTTTTTAGGGTTAATAACCTGATTGAAGTACGTAACAACAATCTTTGCAGCTTCTTTAATTGCATCTTCTGGCATAATAGTTCCATCGGTCCAAACTTCTAGATCTAATTTATTGTAATTTGTGAATCTACCAACACGAGTGTCTGATACTTTATAGTTAACTCGCTCAACTGGTGAGAAGCTTGCATCTAGAGGAATAAGTCCAACTTCAGTTTCTTCTCGCTCTTCTGCGAGAGAATAACCTCGTCCTTTTTCAACAACCATTTCAGCTGAAAGTGTTGCTCCATCAGAGAGATTCGCAAGAACAAGTTCTGGATTTGAAACAGTAACGTCAGAAGAGGTCTCAATATCTCCTGCTTTAACTTCTCCGGCACCTTTTGCACTAAGCTTTACACGAATTGGATCGTTACCAGCATAAGTAAAATGCACCTTTTTGAGATTAAGAAGAAGGTCCAAAACATCTTCTTTCATACCTTTAAGAGTTGAAAACTGATGTCTGACACCTGCGATCTTTACGCCAGTTATGGCCGCTCCTGTCAATGATGATAAAAGCACACGACGAAGCGTGGTGCCCATTGTATCACCAAATCCAGACTCTAGCGGAGTTATTGAAAACTTCGCGTATTTATCTGTTTGTTTTTCTGTTTTTATTTCAAAAATCGGTTCCATAACTAATCACCCCCCTCTGCAAAAGTTGTGTGAGGACAAGCCTCTCTTCAACTAGCTTTTTAGGTGACCCGAGTAGTATATAACAAGCTCGCCTCGAGGTCAAAATGTAATTTCAAAATTTCCTAGTTCACTTATCGTGAATAGTACTCAATAATATCCTGATCTTCTATTGCTTCATTTATATCTTCACGAGTAGGTAGAGAATTAACTTTACCTGCTGCACCTTTTCTTGTTAACCATCCTGGCAAGTCAGGCTTTGCTTTCACAAGGTCTGATACTTGTGGAATATTGGTTGCTTTTTTGTTCAAGACGACAGTATCACCTTTTTTAACTGTGTAAGATGGAATATTGAGAACTTTTCCATTAACTAGAATATGCCTATGACCAACCATTTGCCTTGCCTGTGTTCGAGTTGCCGCAAAACCTAGTCTATAGACAACATTATCAAGTCTTGATTCAAGAAGCTCAAAAAGTGTATTTGCACTGTTACCTTTTGTTGCAAAAGCCTTATCAATATACTTCCTAAACTGATGTTCAACAAGCCCATACATTCTTTTTACCTTCTGCTTCTCACGGAGTTGTCGACCATATTGAGAAACACGACCTCTCTGCCCTTTTGGTCCATGAATACCTGGGGTAATATTCAAACGAGTAAGCTTAACTCCTTTGTTAAAGAGATCTACTCCTTCGCGTCGTGATAATCTGTCTTTTGGTCCTCTATATCTTGCCATAATTTATGCTCTTCTTTTCTTCTTTGGTCTTGGGCCATCGTGTGGCATTGGTGTCACATCAGCAATAAGACTAATTCGTACACCAACAGCCTTGATTGCACGTAGTGCTGCATCACGACCTGGTCCAGGTCCTTTAATATATACTTCAGCTTCTGATAAACCACTTTCTTCTTGTGCCTTTTTTACAACATTTTCAACCGCAGTTGTTGCAGCAAAAGGAGTTGCTTTTCTAGTTCCCTTAAATCCTGAGTTTCCAGCTGAACCCCAAGCAAGAGTATTTCCAGACTCATCAGTAACTGTTACAAGTGTGTTATTAAATGTTGCCGAAACATATACTTTTCCTTTTGGTGAATGTGACTTTGTTTTCTTTGCCATAATTATTTAGCTGTTTGCATTGTTGTAAGCATATCTTTTCTAAATGATCCAACTGTTCGTCTCTTTCCACGTTTTGTACGAGCATTTGATTTTGTTCGCTGTCCTCGAGCTGGGAGTCCACGATAATGCCTCATTCCTCGATAACTACCAATCTCTCTAAGTCGAGCAATATTTTCTCGCACTTCCCTCATAAGATCACCTTCTGTTGTGAACTTCTCAAGTTCAGCAGTGATTTGATTAAGGTCCTCTGTTGAGAGATCTTTAACACGAGTTTTTGGTTCCATCGAAATAGACTCAAGCACTTCGCTTGATCTGCTCCAGCCGATTCCTTTGATCTTAGTCAAAGCGTAATCGATTGCCCAATTGTCTTGTAATTCTATTCCAGAAATTCTTGCCATAGTTTATCCTTGAACTTGTTTATGTTTTGGATTAATACAAATAACGCGTAGTTTACCCTTGCGTCGTACTATTTTGCAATCCTTGCACATTCTTTTTACTGATGATTTTACTTTCATTATGTTTTTTTAAGCTCGAGCGACAATTCTACCACGACTGTCGTCATAAGGTGTCATTTCGATTTTTATACGTGCTCCAGGCATTAATCGCATAAATCCACGACGCATTTTTCCTGAAGGAACACCAATAACTTCCCGCTCGTCCTCACCGTCAAGCAGGATTTTAAACATTGTATTAGGCATAATCTCAATGATTTCACCCTCAATTATTTTGTTTTCTTTTGTGTTAGCCATAGTTATTTGGTCAATACTAAAGGACCGTCAGCAGTGATCGCTACGGTCTCCTCGAAAAGTGCTGATATTTTACCATCACGCGTAGCTAAAGTCCAACCGTCGCTGTCTAGTTTGATTCCCGGCTTTCCTTGCGTATACATAATCTCTATAGCTAACACAAGCCCCTCAACAAGCTGTACGGCTTCATCATCGCTCCCTGAGACGTAACAAGGTACCATAGGGCCTTCATGGAGCTCACGGCCTATTCCGTGCCCCACAAGCGATTTAATAGGGTTTGCGTGACCTTCTCTTAGGCCATCAACCATCGCACGAGAAATATCTTCTACTTTATTGCCAATTCGAGCTTGTGAAATCGCTTTATCAAGAGTCTCACGCCCTAAACGTAAAAATTCCTTTAATGCCGGATCTTTTCCTAAATAGACTGAAAAGGATGTATCGGAATGAAAACCTTTGTAATAAAGGCCAACATCGACGCTAACTACATCGTTCTCTTTAAAAATCATTTCTTTTTTGGGGATTCCATGAACAACACCGTCGTTGATGTTGATACATGTTGCCCATTGATAATCTTCAACTTTTGTAAAAGAAGGCTCTGAGTCTTCTTCATCAATTAGTTTCATTGCTAAATCTTCAATGTCGATTGCACTCACACCGACTGCGACTGCTTTTTTAAGCCCTTTTTTGACTCGAGAAAGCTTACGCCCTGCTTCATGCATAATCTCAATTTCTTCTTTTGTTTTTATATGTATATCTTTCATTTTGATAATGTATCAATCACTGCTGATATTTCTTCAAAGACTATACCTATAGAATTCATCCCATTTACTCTTGTAAGTTTTCCTTTTTTATCTAAATAATCAATGAGTTCTTCAGTATTCTTGTGATAATAATCAAGTCTCACTTTAACAGCGTCAGGGTTATCGTCTTCTCTTTGAATAAGCGTACCTCCACATTCACACGCATTTTCACTTGGCGGAGGATTCGTTATTAAGTTATATGACTCACCACATTTGTCACAAATCCTACGCGATGAAACTCTTTTGATTACTTCTTCCTCGTTAATATCTAGTGATATAACAGCGTCAATATCATCACCTTTTGTTTTTAGAAAGTCTTCAAGTGCTTCATACTGTGGAATAAATCGTGGAAAGCCTTCGAATAGAATATCAGTCATCTCTTTTACATTTTTACTTAGGAAATCAATAGCATACATTGTCATTTCTTCATGAGGAATTAGCTTGCCAGAATCAATAATCTCTTTAATTCTTGCATCTTTTTTTGCGATATCACGAGCTAATTGGCCTGTCTGGAAATGATACAACTTGTATTTATCAACAATCAATTCAGCTTGTGTTCCTTTTCCAGAACCTGGAGCTCCAAGTAAAATTATATTCATACGGACTCAATTATAACAGTTGAGCTTAAGGTTTAATAGGAGGGGTAACAAAAAAATTGAGCCAGATTGCTCGAATACACAAAACAATCTGGCTTAAAATAATTCCTAACTAGGCGACGTAATCATACCAACTTAACTTGGCAGGGCGGTGGTCACCTACAAATGGACGATCGCCGTCCATGTCGAAAATTTCAACTTCTTTGTCATCGGGGTTTGAGGGAAAGCCGCTTGATTGACTTTCTTCGAGATCTTCAAAACCATGATCTGATTTATGAAGTAACATCTTTTGCCTCCGTGAATTGAAATAGAATTTACGACGGAAGTATTGTATCAGATGAATTTAACATCTACAAACTATAAGTTATCTTAGGAGACTGTCGTATTTTTTAGTGACAAGTTGCGATTCAATATCACGAGTAATCTCAAGTACCACTGCGACAATAATAAGAATTCCTGTACCACCTATTACCAAATCAGGCATACCAATTGCACTTGAGGCAAGTGATGGCAAGATTGCAATTGCACCAAGAAATACTGCCCCTGCCAATGTGATTCTATTTAAAACACGATTTAGGTAGGCAACAGTCTGGCTTCCAGGACGTACACCTCTGATGAAACCACCACTTTTCTGAAGATTCTCTGCAATCTTTTCTGGATTAAAGACAATGGATGTATAGAAATAGGTAAACCCGACAACTAATAGAAAATAAAAGACGTTATAAAAAACTCCCTGTGGGTTAAAAAGTGTTGTGAGTTGTGTGCCAATTCTCACCAGGCTTGGATTACCAGTTGCACCTAGAAACTGCGAGAGCATTGTAGGCATTAATACAAGAGAAACAGCAAAGATAATCGGAATCACACCAGCTTGATTCACACGTAGTGGCAAATAGGCTTCTGGTAACCCAGCTGCTCTACGAGACTGTTTTGCATAGCTAAGAGGTATCTTTCTTGTTGCTTCATTTACATACACGATCAGCCCAATAACAATAATTGAGAAAAGAAGAAAACCTCCAATCGCAAAAATATCTTCTGCTCTAAAGGTTGTAATTGTTCTGGTAAATGCAATTGGCATGCGGGCTACAATCCCAGCAAATATCAAAAACGATACTCCATTACCTACTCCGTATTCCGTAATAAGTTCACCCAACCATATTGCTAACATTGTTCCCGTTGTCATTGTCACAACCAATGCAATCAACTGTATCGGATTTAGCCCTGTAATAATTCCCTGACTTGAGAGTAATGCATACATACCTAGGGCTTGGAAAACTGCAAGAGGGATAGTTAGAAAACGTGTGTATTGGTTAATTTTCTCTTGCCCAATTTCACCTTCTTTTGATAGCTCTTCCAGACTAGGAACAACTATTGTCATAAGCTGCAAGATGATGGAGGCATTAATATAAGGCCCAAGACCAAGTGCCATTACTGAAAAATTTGCGAGAGTTCCACCAGAGAATATATCCAATAATGAAAGCAACGGTGATGAGAAAAAGAGTGCCTGAAGTGACGTTCGATCAATACCTGATGCTGGAATATGTGCTGCCAAACGAAATACTACTAAAATACCAGCAGTAATTAAAATCTTTTTACGGATTTCCTCGTTTTTAAAACTCTTTGTAAAGAATGATTTGATCTCAGCAAACATAGCAAAAAAAATAGAGTGAAGCTAATTTTATCTGTGTTACTTATTTTAAAGTAACACTACCGCCTGCTTTTTCAATTGCTTCACGTGCAGACTTTGTTGTCAGAAGATGGACCGTAAGTTTTTTACTAAGATCACCATTTCCTAGCACTTTAACACCACGATTGCTTACATCTGACTCTTTAACTATACCTTCTTTTGCTAAGAGTTCAACAGTTACCTTACTGCCGTCTTTGAGTGTATCAAGATCTGATAAAGAAACGGTGAGTGGTTTCATTTTTGCTTTAAATTTATCTTTACCTCGCAATAATGGGAGACGAGACAACAGAGATTTCCTCATCTTCACACCTTCGAAAAGTATGTGGTTAGCAGATCTGCTCTTCTGACCTTTCATACCACGGCTTGATGTATGACCACCTTTGCCTGAACCATAGCCTCGGCCGAGTCTTTTACTTGATCGTGTTTTTACTTTAGATAATTTCATGATTGTTTATTTAGTCGCTTCCTTTCTCATACTGATTCTCCCGAGTTTTTTGAGTGCATCCACTGTAGCGTATACGTTAGAGATTTTATTACTTGTCCCAAGAATTTTTCCGACAGCATCACGAACACCTGCAGCCTCAAGTACAATTCTCATAGGACCACCAGCGATAATTCCACTTCCAGTAGGAGCTGGTTTAATCAATATTCGAGCAGCGTTATATTTATGACTTACTTCATAAGGAACAGTTGTTCCCATAAGTGGTATTTCAACCATGTCACGTTTTGCATATTTAAACGCTTTTTGGACGGCTGAGCGAACATCTTTTGCTTTTGCAAGTGCAACTCCCACTTTTCCATTTCTATCACCAGCAACAACAAGAGCTGAAAACCTCATTTGATTTCCACCCTTCGTCTTTTTCGATATTCTGTTTATTTGAACAACTGTTTCAGAATATTCCTCCAAAGGCTGTTCAATTTGTCTTGTTGGATCGTTTTTTGCCATATTACAAATTTATTTTATTTTCTCGCATCGTATCTGCGACGGCTTTTACTTTACCATGATATTGATATCCAGATCGATCAAATACTACCGCATTAATTTTCTTCTTCGTGAGTGCTGCAGCGACCTCTTTACCTACTTTTTCGGCATTCTGGTCTTTTGCATGAGCAAGGGTTAGACCTTTAACATCATCTATTGCCTGAGCATAGACAAAGCGATTAGATCTGAATATGCTAAGCCTTGGTCTCTCGGCAGTGCCTTTGATCTTGCCTCGTACTCTTGTCTTTCGTAGTTTTCGTTGTTTAGTTAACATAATGTTTCTTTATTTTCTTTCTTACTCACCAGATCCAGCTTGTTTACCAGCTTTTCGTCGAATAACTTCATCAATATACTTCACACCACTGCCTGTATAGACGTTTGGCTTACGAGCCCCTCGTATTAAGGCTGCTACATGGCCCACATCTTCTTTATCTGGACTTTCAACCGTAATAATATTTTTCTCAACATTGAAACTCATATTTTCTCGACCTTCAATAACAACAGGATGAGAATATCCAAGCGTCAAAGAGATATCTTTACCCTTAACTTCTGCTCTATACCCTGGTCCATTTACCTCAAGTTGTCTACGCCATCCTTCAGTCACGCCGTGCATCATGTTTCGAATATGAGATCGAAGTGTACCCTGCATCATTTTTGAAGGCTTGGTTTCGTTCTTATTTGTGACTAAGATACCATCATCTGTTTGCTTTACTTCAACATTTCGAGTCAGACGACGAGAAAGTGAACCCTTAGGACCTTTTACTTCAATAAGATCTCTGTCGAGTTTTACTTCAACGCCTTGTGGTATTTCTACTGGTAGTCTTCCTAGTCTTCCCATATTTTTCTATTTACCAAATTTCAACTAACACTTCTCCGCCGGTCTTTTGCTTAATTGCATCATCAGAGCTCATAACACCTTTTGGTGTTGAGAGAATAAGAAATGTTGATCTTCGTCGCTTGCGAGAGCCTAAATCATCAACACTCATGTATTGTCTCAAACCTGGGGTTGAAACAAGCTTTAAGTCCAAGAGCATAGGCTCTTTTTTATGATAAGAAAGAGTAACAGTAAGCTTACCGTCTTTCTCAGTAACAGCATCTAAAATCTTTTTCTTTTTTAGAACGTCAGCTGTTGCATGCTTTAACTTACTTGTCTCGCACTCAACACTCTTTCGATGAGCGAGAGCTGCATTCTTGATCTGTATTAAAAAGTCTCCGATTGGATAATTATTCATAGTATTTTATTTATATATTCTTTAAAAACTTGCTTTTCGTACACCAGGGATTTCACCTTTGTGGGCACGTTCTCTAAAACAGATTCTGCAAAGACCGTATTTCCTTAGATATCCGTGTGGTCTTCCACAAACCTGACATCTATTTCGATGTCGTGTACTAAACTTTAACTTTTTATTTTCTCTTACGATTTTGCTTGTTTTTGCCATAATTTTTTGTTTACTCTTCGTCTTTCTTAAAAGGCATTCCTATATATTCTAATAGTTTAAATGACTTTTCTGGGTCACCATTCTTCATTACAATTGTTATCTCAAGACCATGTGGTCGATCAACAGTAGCCAAATCAATTTCAGGGAATATAGTATGCTCACTCATTCCTAACGTATAATTTCCAGCTTTGTCAAAGCTTGTTGATGATACACCACGAAAGTCACGTAGTCGAGGCAAGACGATAGATATAAGCTTATCTAAAAAGCTATACATACGCTCATTTCTTAATGTTGTCGTTAATCCCACAGGCTGACCAGCTCTAATTCCAAATCCAGCGACAGAAATTCGTGCCTGCTGAACCTTTGGTGCTTGACCTGTAATGCTTGAAAAATCCTTTAAAAGAGCCTCTTTCTTTGATCTGTCACGAAGTTTCTCTCCAGTTCCCATATTAACAACAATTTTTTCAAGTCGAGGCAAAGCCATGGGATTTTTGATATCAAAATCTTTCGCAACACTTTTTTGCGCATCTTTGTACTTGTCTCGTAATTGTATGTGTGTATTTGCCATATTATTTTGCGCTATCTATAACTTTTTTAGTCTTCGCATTAATTCGAACCTTCTTCTTTCCTTCTATTTTAAAGCCGACACGAGCGGGTTTTTTTGTCTTTGGATCTACAACAGCAAGTTTTGAAAGAGCCATTGGACGTGGAATCTCATAAATACCACCTTTACCATCTCGAGCAGCTTGAGCTTTGATATGCTTTTTATACATATTAAGACCCTCAACAATCGCCGTGTTTTTCTTCGGATAGACTTTAAGCACAGTACCCTCTTGACCACGATCGCGGCCTTGTAATACTTTGACTTTATCTCCTGTTCTAATCTTTAACATATTTTTTTATCTTTACTTAAATAACTTCTCGGGCTAATGAAGCAATTTTTGTATATCCTGCATCTTTTACTTCACGGGCAATTGGTCCAAGAATTCTCGTACCTTTTGGCATTCCTTGCTTATCAATAATCACGGCAGCATTATCATCAAAACGAACATATGTTCCATCAGGTCTGCCTACTTCTTTTCTTGTTCTCACAATAACTGCAGTGACAAGTTCCTTATTTGATACTGCACCGTTTGGATCAGCACCTTTCACCACACAACGGACAACATCTCCAACTCCTGCAGTTTTACCAATCCGTGGTGAGACACCAAGAACCTGCAAGCGCTTTGCGCCTGAATTATCTGCGAGATTCATCATGCTTCTTAGTTGTATCATTGTTATTTCTTATCTTTTTTAGCTACCTTTGATTTCTTTGCTTTCTTCTTGTCACCAACAACTTCAATAATCTTCCACTTTTTTGTTTTACTGATTGGACGACAAGCGACAAATTTAACCATGTCGCCCTCTTTGACACCAATTTCATCATGGACTGGATACAATTTTGTTCTCTTCATTCTCTTTCCATAGACAGGGTGTGCGATTGTTCGAGTGACATCGACCATTGCTGTTTTTGCTGATTTTGTATGTGTAACTACTCCTGTAAAAATTTTCATATTTATTTTGTTTCAGTTGACTTAGTTTCTTTAGATTTTTCTGACTTTGATATTATAGTCTGTATAGTCAAGATTTGCGCAAGTTCATGACGCAAAGTGCGAGCTTTTCGATTATTAGTTTCTTTACCAGACAACATATCTATCTTTGTCTTAGTGATTTCTTCACGCTTATCAGCAGCCATCTTAGCAAGCTCTGATACTGATTTTGTTTTTAGTGCTCCTAGTTCTTTTTTCTTCATGTTAGTCTCTTACAATAATTTTGGTTTTAAAAGGCATCTTGTCTCCCGCTTTTCTGAGTGCTTCTCGAGCAACATCTTCTGAAACACCTGCAATCTCATAGACTACCTTGCCAGGCTTGATAACAGCTGCATGAAAAGCAACCTCACCTTTACCGCTACCCATACGAACACCTGCTGGACGAGCTGTAATTGGCTTGTTAGGAAATACCCTTATCCAGACTTTACCTTTCCTCTTAAGAGAATTAGTAATTGCACGACGGCCAGCCTCAATTGTTGTACCTTTAAGCCATCCACGGCCGAGGGCTTTAAGTGCATATTCACCAAAGGCAATTTGTGAACCTCTATATGCAAGTCCACGTCGCTTACCTCTAAATGCTTTTCTAAACTTTTCTCTTCTTGGTTGTAACATATCTTAATTATTATTCTTCGTCTTCTTGGCTTCCTTTATTAATCCACACCTTCACACCCACATACCCACGCTTTAGTGATGCTGGAACTTGTGCATAATCCACATTCTCTCTTAATGTCTGTGTAGGGACTGGACCTGTGCTATATTTTTCAACTCGTGAGATATCTGCACCGCCGATTCGACCCGCAAGAACTATCTTAATTCCCTTAGCACCAGATAACATCACACGCTCCATTGTCTTAGTAACAACTCGTCGGTGTGGCATTCTACGTTCTAAATCACCAACAATTCGCGCTGCAACAAGTTGAGCTGAAAGATCAGGGTTTCTGACCTCTTTTACCTGTAAATCTACTTTTAAGTCCTTTGGCATTTCACCTCTTATATCCTTAATGCGCTTTGAGATTTCTCTTTTTAGCTCTTCAATACCAGATCCACCTCGTCCTATAACGACACCTGGGCGAGAAACATAAACTGTAATCACCATGCTTTTGGGCAATCTAGCTATCTCAACTCTATCAATACCAGCAATAACAAGCCGCTCCATAAGGAAATCTCGAATCTTTATATCCTCAAGTAATTTATCTTTGAACGTTGCGTCATCAGCAAACCATCGAGACTTCCATTGTTTAAAATGTCCTGTTCTAAATCCTACTGGGTTAACTTTCTGACTCATTTATTTTTTGTATTACGTGATGTACTTTGTTTTTTTTCTACTTTTTTTGACTTACTAGCTACCTTCTTGGTAGATTTTTCAGCCTTTTTCTCTTCTGTCTTTTTAGTTTCTTTCTTTACCGCAACAGTTGGCTTTTCAACTTCTTTAAGCGTTACTCTGATATGACTCATTCGTCGAACATATCCATGAGCTCTCCCTCGAGAAACTGGTCGAAATCTCTTAAGACGAGGTCCTTCTGAAATCTGAACTGAATCAAAAATCATATCCGCTTCGCTTAAACCTTGCTGTTTTGCATTAGCGAGAGCAGTCTTTACAACTTTTTGAACTTTTTCAGCGCCAATTTTATTAACGTGCGGCAAGATGGCAACTGCTTCAGTTGGTTGCATCTTGCGAACCATATCAGCGATAAGCCTCAGCTTTCGAGGTGTCATCTTAACAAATTTCTGTTCTGCTTTGATAATCATAGCTTTAAGTTTTCTCAATAATTCTTTTGACAACTGCTCCGTGACCTCGGAAATGACGTGTAGGTGCAAACTCACCGAGTTTGTGACCAACCATATCTTCAGAAACAAAGACTTCTATAAAATTCTTACCGTTATGAACTAAAAAGTACTTACCTACAAATTGAGGTGAAATACTTGATGCTCGTGACCATGTTTTAATAGGAGATGATTTATCTCCCATACCGTTCTCAAGCTTTTTCACAAGCCGTTCGTCTACAAATGGTCCTTTTTTACTACTTCTACTCATCGTATATATATTATTTCAAATTTCTTTGGTGCTTACCTGGTTTCCTTCTCTTAATGATAAGTCCAGCTGAATATTTGTTTTTCTTTCTTGTTCTACCAACAGCTTTTCGACCTGCATAGGTCTTTGGATACTTAAGTCCAACTCCACTTCTGCCTTCACCACCACCATGAGGGTGAGCTCCAGGATGCATGGCAACACCTCTAACACTAGGTCTGCGGCCTCGGCGCCTATTTACACCAGCATTTTTAGTTCTTTGCGCGCCAAAAGTGACATTTCCTACCTGTCCAATTGTAGCAAAACACTCAGGTAAGAATCGTCTAATCTCCGCTGAAGGAAGTTTAACAAGTACATAGTCATCTTCCTTACCTTGAACAGTTGCGACAGATCCTGCGCCTTTTACTAGCTGGCCACCTTTACCAGGTGTAATTTCAATATTATGTATTGCTGCACCTGCTGGAATTTTAGCAAGTGGTAGCGCATTTCCTGGCTCTAGTGGTGCTAGTTCTGATGCAATTACCTTATTTCCCACTTCTAAGCCAGCAGGGGCTATTATATAGCGCTTCTCGCCATCTTCATAGACCAAAAGGGCAACCTCTGCATTTCTGTTAGGATCATACTCAATAGACTCAACACGAGCCCATATATCACGCTTATTACGCTTAAAATCAACCTCACGGTAGAATCTCTTCTGACGACCACCTTGATGTCGTACGGTAATTTGACCGCTTGCATTTCGTCCACTGTTTTTCTTTAAAATCCTTTTTAGTTTTGCCATAGTACTTATTTACTCTTTTCCTCTCCAAACAATGCAATTGTCTGCTTATCTGCCAGAGTCACAATAGCTTTTTTGCTCTCTGTTGTTGTGATCTTTTTTCTATATACATTTCTGCGAGTAGTACCTTTAGCTTTTATTGTCCGAACCTCGCGAACAGTTACATTAAATGCATTTCCTATAACTTCTTTAATCTTATTTTTGGTAAAAGAAACAGGAACAATAAAGGTATATTTACCCTTGCTTGCAGCTTGCATACTTTTTTCTGTTACGACTGGTTTTATAGTAAATTGCATAATTATTTTTCTGTTGACTTCTTAGTTGTTTTTGTAGTTTCCTTTGTGTCAAAAATTGCTTTATCAAATACAAGTGTGCCTCCAAAATAGACTGAGTACGCATTAAGATCTTTATACTCTTGTGTTTTAACACGGCCAATATTAGAGAACGCTTTCTTGCTTGTTTTATTACCATCTGCCAATACAATAGTAATATTGCCTCGTTTTATATCCTCACCAGCAATTACTTTATCAATAAGTTTTTGTGCATCAGCTGTCTTTTCAAACTTTGCACAATCTGCAAGAGCAACATGCTTTTTACTCAATTTTGCAGCGAGCGCAGATTCAAGAGCTTTTTTCCTCATTTTGAGAGGAAGGCTAAGCACTCTCTTAACACCCTTAGGTCCATGAGCAGCACCACCACCAACGAAAATTGGTGCAGACTTTGCACCGTGACGAGCATTACCAGTTCCTTTTTGTCGATATACTTTTGCCTTTGTAAGAGACACATCGCTTCGTGTCTGCACTTGTGATTTTCCAGGATGTTTACGTGCACGATACACATGAATTGCTTGCATCAATAGATCTCTATTAACTTTTCCAGCAAAAGCACTTGGTGCATTTACTTCTGATTTTGTTCCTGTTTTTGTATATGAATTAATTTTCATCTTTCTCGTTTACTTCTTCTTTTACTTGTACTTCTTGCTTAGGAGAAACTCTTTTAATCATTAAAAAAGTCCCTTTTCGACCTGGGACTGAACCGGAAACGTGAAGTGAATTAGTATCTGAATCAACAGCAATAACTTTTAGACCTTTAACTGTCGCAGTCTCTGAACCCATTCGTCCTGCCATTTTTTTACCTTTATACACACGCCCTGGAGTCGTTCCTTGACCAATAGAACCAGGAGCACGGTGACGATCAGATTGACCGTGAGTCTTAGGTCCACCAGCAAATCCCCAACGCTTTACTCCACCTGCAAAACCTTTACCCTTTCCAATACCAGTAACGGCAATGTCATCACCAGGTGCAAAAATATCAGCAATAGATAGAGATTCACCAACTTTTAGCTCTTCACCTTCTTCAATATCAACCTCACGCAAAAAAGAAACCGCCTCTTTTGCGTCCTTGGCGGTCTTTAAATGCCCTTTTAAGGCTGCTGAAGTATTCTTAGCTGAACGTGTACCAAAACCTAATTGTACAGCTTGATACCCATCTTTTTCGTTATTTTTAACTTGTGTAACAATACATGGGCCTGCATTGATAATAGAAACTCCTACCCGCTTGCCATCGACAAAGGTTTGAGTCATACCAACTTTAGTTCCTAGTATTGTATTCATGTTGTGTTTATCAAAAAAAAGACCCCAGAGGGGTCACACCACCCTTCTAGATCCTTAACTGAGGTTTAAGTCTTGAGCATAATAAAATACCTCATGTAGGGTGAATTATAACAAAGATGTTTGAGGTAAGCAACAATAAGGCCAGGCACAACCTCTATAAAGAAGTTGTGCCTTTAGGCATTATCATAGCGGTATTATACCTGTGTAATCATTAGTAACCCTGCCGCTATAACCGCGACTAGACCTACCCATTCATTCATTGTATTTGGCATTCTCCGTTCACCTACAACACCAGGCAAAACAAGTAATGCAAACAAGAAAAGAACAGATACTACGAGGTCAAGCCCCGAAAAGTTTGAAAAGAGCATGAAGTTTTCCTCTCTTCATATTTGACGATAATTAACTATACCATAGTTGACAACAAAGTCTCATAGTTATACACTATCCGTCGTGAGTATTTTACTCACCTCCTTTGTACTCAATTTCACCGATTGAGTACCAAACAAGAGAAAACCCGCTTCGTCATACAAGCGGGTTTTTTCATGCAAAAAAATAGGTGCAGTCACCAAATTGGGTAACTACACCATAGTTCCGTATTATCCACCCATTATTATTAGCTTCCCAAACCCGAGCAGTAAGCCAAAATAAATGAGTATTTTATGTAACGGTGTGCTATAGAACGGGTATTCACGTAGTACCAAAAGAATGCTACCCACAAACCCACAGATTCCTATTACCGTTAACATACTAAAACCTTTCTATTGAATGGACAAAGTATTGTAACAGATGAATAAAAGTCTCGAAAGATAAAAAAGAAGATTACATCTTAATCTCGATGTTGACTCCGGCTGGGAGATCGAGGTTTGAAAGCATATCAATTGTTCGACCTGTTGGCTCAACAATATCAATAAGTCTCTTGTGAACTAAACTCTCAAAATGTTCTTGAGCATCTTTATGCTTAAATGGAGATTCAAGTGTTGGAATAAGAGATCGTTTAGTAGGAAGGGGAATAGGGCCAACTATTTGAGCACCAGAAGCCATTGCGCTATCTAAGATTTTGCTAGCGGCTTCATCGATCACTTTGTGATCATAACTTTTGAGTTTAACTCTGAGTCTTGCTGCCATAATAGTTGTCTAACGTGCAGGAAGTTAATTACTTAACAATCTTTGAGATGACACCAGCTCCGACTGTGCTTCCACCTTCTCGGATGGCGAATCTCATTCCTTCTTCCATTGCTACTGGTGAGATCAATTTAACTGTCATTTTTGCATTGTCACCTGGCATAACCATTTCAATTCCTTCAGGTAGTGTTGCTTCACCTGTAATATCAGCTGTCTTGATGAAAAACTGTGGTTTATATCCTGAGAAAAATGGCGTATGTCTTCCACCTTCATCTTTGCTTAGAATATAGACTTCAGCTTCAAATTCAGTATGAGGTGTAATTGATCCTGGCTTTACCAAAAGTTGACCTCTTTCAACGTCATCTTTTTCAATTCCTCGAAGAAGAACACCGACGTTATCACCAGCTTGTGTCTCATCAAGTGTCTTTCTAAACATCTCAAGACCAGTTACAACCGTCTTTACAGTGTTTTTGATTCCGACAATTTCAATTTCTTCGTTAACTTTAAGAGTTCCTCTTTCAACTCTACCAGTTACAACTGTTCCTCGACCTTTAATTGAGAAAACATCCTCAACTGGCATTAAGAAAGGCTTGTCAGTTTCTCTTTTTGGATCTGGAATGTATTCATCAACAGCATTCATAAGTTCCATGATCTTTGCCTGATAGTCTTTATCTCCTTCTAGGGCTTTTAGTGCTGAACCTCTAATTATTGGTGTGTTTTCACCATCATATTCATATTTTGTGAGAAGATCTCTGATATCTTCCTCAACTAGATCAAGAATTTCTTCATCATCAACCATATCGACTTTATTCATAAAGACAACTAGCTTTGGAACGTTAACCTGTCTTGCAAGAATAACGTGTTCTCTTGTCTGAGGCATAGCACCATCTGAAGCAGCAATTACTAGAATTGCACCATCCATCTGAGCTGCACCTGTAATCATATTCTTAATGTAGTCAGCGTGACCTGGAGCGTCAATGTGAGCATAATGTCTTTTTGCTGTTTCGTATTCAACGTGTGAAATATTAATTGTAACTCCACGCTCTCTCTCTTCAGGAGCGTTATCAATTTCATCAAATTTAAATGGCTTTGTAGCATTGCCATCTTGTGCAGCTAGAGTATTAGTAATAGCTGCTGTTAGTGTGGTTTTACCGTGGTCAACGTGGCCGATAGTACCAATGTTGACGTGTGGCTTTGTTCTTTCAAATTTTGCTTTTGTGTCTGCTGCCATGTTTTGTATATTATATTTTTCTTTGTACTTTCGCAAGAGCTGTTTTTCAAGCGAAAGATGTTCGACAAACTATGTTCGTCAGTGAAAGTATTATTACAGCAAGCATTGAACCTGTCAACACCTAAATTCGAGGCTAAACTCTACAGCATACACACATATGCAAAAGTTGTAGTATTATAGGAAGCAGTAAAAAATAGAAGGAGGCAGAGATGTCTACTACTACCAAGAATAAACGACGTATTTTTGCCGACAATATGTTAGCGACAATGACGCTGATAGTCTGTTCTTGCTCATTAGCTGTTGTTTCTCAGAATATCATTCAGTACGCTGTATCAGTAACAGGCGTGCTAGTTGGTGTTGTATTTTTGATCCGTGGATTACTAGCTCGATTCAAGTAAACAAAATAAAGCCTGTTGGAAGCTCCGACAGGCTTTTTTATATATTATGTGCTAGCTGCAATTCTCACACGCCGCCACAACAGGACGATTTGTGTCGGTGTAAATTCACTTTGAGTATTGAGTGTTGTGAGCTTTACTGTTGTAGGTGTAGATTTGTTATCAAAATGTACACGACCAAATCTGCGTATACCCACAAATTTCTGTCGGAAGCAATGAATATCCGGATTGAAATCTTCAAGTGTGAAGCATTCGTCACCTTGCTTAAGCATGATAGTCACATCAAGATCACCATTGGGTACAGTACTCCACTGGAAAATGAGACGATGACCATCTTTGTTCGCTGTATAGCAGCTGTTCATCAGATATCCTTCCTTTCAAGATACGTGCAATACATTAAGACTGAAGTATTTAAACACAAGATAGCTAAAAACTCTAATTATTCTCCTGATTTATTAATTAGTTTTTCAGCAATATTTGTAGGGATCACCTCATAATGAGATGGTTCCATAAAGAAGTTGGCACGGCCTTCTGAGATAGATCTTAGAGTTGTAGCATAACCACTCATTTCAGATAGTGGCACCATTGCATTGATTACTGTAAAGATATTCTTCTGCTCTGTGCCTTCAATTTTTGCTCTTTTTGAGCTTAAGTCACCCATGATATCACCCATAAACTCTTCTGGGGTTGAAACTGCAACTTTCATAATTGGCTCAAGCATGTCCATTCCAGATCTTTTTGCGGCATCTTCAAGAGCCATAGAACCCGCAATTTTAAAAGCAATTTCTGACGAATCAACATCGTGGTATGAACCGTCATAGACAACAACCTTCATATCAACCATTGGGAATCCAGCCATGATTCCATTTTCCATCTTCTCCTTAACACCTTTTTCAATAGGTCCAATAAACTCAGATGGAATAGAACCACCTTTAATTTGTGATTCAAAAACAAAGCCTTCACCTCGTGGAAGAGGTTCAATTCGTAGCAAGCAGTGACCATACTGACCACGTCCACCTGTCTGGCGAATGTATTTTCCTTCACCTTGTGCTTCTTTTTTAATTGTCTCTTTGTAGGCAACCTGAGGCTTACCAATTGATGCTTCAACACCAAATTCTCTCTTCATTCGATCCACTAATATTTCAAGCTGAAGCTCTCCCATTCCTGAAATAATTGTCTGTGCTGTCTCATGGTTTGTTTTAATCTTAAATGTTGGATCTTCATCTGAAAGCTTATTAAGTGCGATTCCCATTTTTTCCTGATCATCTTTAGTTGCAGGTTCAATTGCAAGAGAAATAACAGGATCTGGAAAGTCAATAGATTCTAAAATAATAGGATGTGCAGGATTACAAAGTGTGTCACCAGTTGATGTTTCCTTTAGTCCCACCATTGCAACAATCTCACCTGCAAATGCTTCATCAAGCAATTCACGTTGATCAGCATGCATCAATACGATCTTACCAATACGCTCAGAATGTTGCTTGGTTGAGTTGTATATTGTTGATCCGCTCTTTACAGTTCCAGAATAAATTCTGACATAAATAAGCCTTCCTACATGAGGATCGGTGACAATTTTAAACGCAAGTCCTGAAAATGGCTCATCGTTGTTAGTGTGTCGTTCTTCTTCCTCATTTGTTTTTGGATTAATACCTTTCATTGGAGGAACATCGATAGGCGCTGGAAGATATTCAACAATTCCATCAAGCAGTGTTTGTACAGTTACCATTCTGTTGTCGCCAGCAAATATTGGGAAGAATTTCACAGCAATAACACCTTTTCGAATAGCACTCTTAATGGCCTTTTCATCAATTTCTCCACCTTCGAGATATTTCTCCATAAGCTCGTCGTCAAATTCGGCAACAGCTTCAATAAGCTCATCACGATATTGCTGTGCCATTTCCTTCATATCTGCAGGGATTTCTTCTTCTGTAAGCTCAGCGTCGTCTACACTTTTATAGGTAAATGCTTTCATCGTGACGAGATCAACTATTCCATGTAGTTCATGTTCCTGACCAATTGGTAGCTGTACTGCAGCAGCGTTTGCACCCAATCTCTCACGGATCGATTTAACAGATCCTTCAAAATCAGCACCGATTAAATTCAATTTATTAAGAACACAGATTCGTGGAACACCATATCGGTCTGCTTGTCTCCATACAGTCTCAGACTGAGACTCTACACCTGTTCTACCATCAAATACCATCATTGCTCCATCAAGAACTCGAAGTGAGCGTTCCACCTCAGCAGTGAAGTCAATATGCCCCGGGGTATCAATAATATTGACACGGTAGTTTCCATTATCAACATTCGAAGGAGTATCAAGGTTCCAAAATGTAGTAATTGCAGCAGAGACAATGGTAATTCCACGCTCACGTTCTTGATCCATCCAGTCAGTAGCTGTGGTTCCATCATCAACAGAACCGTGTTTGTATGTCTTTCCTGTCTCAAAAAGGATACGCTCTGTTGTTGTGGTCTTTCCTGCGTCAACGTGTGCAATAATACCGATATTACGGACTCTCTCAAAAGAAATATCTCTATTTTCAGTTGTTGTTGAGGCTATTGCGCTCTTTTTTGCGGATGCTTGTGCTGCCATGGTTGTTTATATCAAAAAATAAGCTCCCGTTAGGGAACAGGATCAATTCTAGCAAGAAGTGGGGCTAAAAGCAATAAAGTAGCTTGTGTTTGATATAATGCTTTAACTCACATATAGCACAAAAACAGGAGGTGTGACATGAGTTTGCTAACAAGAGGACGGGCCAAGACTTTCACTGGCGAGCCCACACCACGATTTGACACGGATTCATATAACCCATATGCTGATTTTCGACTCAGCAGGCAAATTGAGCCTAAGACAAATTGGCGAGACACAGTAGAAACAATTCTTGCCACACTGTCTGCCTTAGGATGGGGTTTGCTAATAATCTTTGTATTCTCTATCGGCATTTTTGCAGACATATCTGCAGTATTATTCATATCGGGTAACGTTTTGCTTATTATCGTAAGCGTTGCAAAGTCAACAGTAGGTGACACATGGCTAATAGGATCACCTATTGAATTGCTGTTTATATAGCACAATACATAAGTCCTTAGATCTATAAGTAGGTAGTCTAAGGACTTTTGTTATTATTATCTGTAATGAAAGTCAAAATAAAGCGCTTTGATACATCGCTTCCTTTGCCTGAGTATAAAACACCAGGTGCAGCATGCTTTGATGTCTATTCTCGAATTACAATAGAGATTGAACCTAAAGCGATTAACTATATTCCATTAAATATTGCACTTAAAGTACCTGATAATCATTGGGTAATGCTTGTCCCGCGAAGTTCTACACATAAAATGGGAATTATGAGCGCCAATTCCGTTGGTATCGGAGACTCAGACTTTTCTGGAGATAACGATGAATACAAGTTTGCCGCATATAACTTTACAGATAAGAAAATTACAATTGATCGAGGCACTCGCGTTGCTCAAATGATGGTTATTCCTTTTACTCAAGTAAAGTTTGAGGAAGTCGAAAAACTACAAGATCCAGACCGTGGCGGATTTGGAACTACTGGAAAAAAATAGCATGTACCGCTAATCTTAGTTAATTATGGCTAGTAAAAAACAAAAAAAGTTTTCATGGAGTGATGTTTTCAAAGGAGTTGCCATATCACTACTCGCAATTGGTATTTTTATAGTTTTAGCAGTTTTAGCGCTTACTTTAAAGCCATATAAAGCTTATAGAATGACAGAGATTGAAGGTAGTAATTTACAATGTGAGTATGGAGTAAAAGAGTGTTCTTGCCTAGGTATCACTAAAAATAATAGATGTTTCGGTATTTCGCTGTGCCAAAAAGAAAATGTCGAAGTTGATTATTGCACGATGTTTGCTAACTAATAACTTACCATCTGAAGTGAGCAAAGGCGCGGTTTGCCTCAGCCATTCTTTCCATTTCAGCTTTTTTCTTGAAAGCTCCACCCTCATCGTTAACTGCGTCAACAATTTCAGCAGCGAGCTTCTCAGCATACGTATGATATTCAGAATTCGAGCGGCCTCGTGCAGCCTCAATTAACCATCTAATCGAAAGTGAATTCTGGCGTGTGCCTCGAACAGGCATTGGAACTTGGTATGATGCTCCACCAACTCTTCGTGGACGGACTTCCATTGAAGGTCTGATTTTTTCGAGAGCGTCATGAAATGCTTTCATTGGATCTTTGCCAGTTTTTTCTTTCACGATTTCAAAAGCCTCATATACTTCGGCTTCAGCAACTGACTTTTTACCATCGTACATACTACGATTAATAAGCTTTGTTACCATTACATCGTTATAGACTGGGTCTGGACTAATCTTTTTTCGTTTTACATTACCTCTTCTTGGCATAATTTTTATATTACTATTTTAAGCAGCTGCTGCTGGACTCTCTTTCTTTGCTCCGTATCGTGAGCGTGATGTCTTTCTTCCTACCACAGCTTTTGTATCAAATTTACCACGGACAACTTTATATCGAACACCTGGTAAATCCTTCACGAGACCACTTCTTACAAGTACAACAGAGTGCTCTGCAAGTTCATGGCCTTCACCTGGGATGTAGGCTGTTACTTCCTGTTTGTTAGACAATCTTACACGAGCGACTTTTCGTAGCGCTGAATTAGGCTTACGAGGAGTCATTGTACGCACAGCAATCACTACTCCACGTTTAAATGGAGCGGCAATGGTTTTGTATCTTCGTTCGTTTGAATTAAACCATTTTTTGAAAGCAGTTGCTCGTGGCTTCTTTTTGACACGACTTCTGCCTTTTCTGACTAATTGTGATGCTGTTGGCATAATTATTTAACAATTCTAGCTTTCTCCTCGCTTACGGGGATAAGCCGACCGATTATAACATTTTCTTTCAATCCAAGCAGCTTATCTTTCTTACCCATGAGGGCGCTTGTAGAGAGAATATCGGTAGTATGTTGGAATGAGGCAGCCGATAACCATGATTGTGTCTTTAACGATCGGCGTGTAATTCCAAGAACCATCTGTCGTGCTGTTGCAGGCTCACCACCAGCTGCAATTGTTGCTTCATTTTCTTCCTCAAATGCTGCTCGGTCTGTTTGGTCGCCTGGCAAGAGAGGTGTTTCACCTGGTGTAACAATCTTAACCTCATCACTCATCTTTTTAACTATCACCTCAAAGTGCCTGTCATCAATTGAAATACCTTGTGATTCATAGACTGCTTGCAGTTCTGCTACCAAATATTCTTGTGTTTCCTTGAGCCCTCGTATTGCAAGAATCTCCTTAAGATCCAAGAATCCACTTGAAAGCTGAGTTCCTGCTGGAACAAGCTGCTTATCTTCAACAAGAAGCTTGTTTGTCTTTGGAATAAGATATTCTCGTTCTTCAACTGGCTTCGTGTCAGATGTAACTACTACATTCCATCCATCTTCAAGTTCTTCAACTGAGACTGTACCTGAAATATCTGTTAATGGTGAGAGTGATTTTGGTACACGAGCCTCAAAGAGTTCCTCAACACGTGGTAAACCTTGTGTCACATCAACTCCAACGACACCACCTGAGTGTTTTGTTCTCATTGTAAGCTGAGTTCCCGGCTCACCAATTGACTGTGCAGCCATCACACCTGCTGGTACACCAATCTGAACAAGATTCTTAGTTGAAAGATCCCAACCATAACAGTGCTGACAGACTCCATAACGAGCCTCACAAGTAATGCTTGATCGAATTGAAACTGATTCAATGTCTGCGTCTTTATCGATTTCAGAAGCTGTCTGTTCATTAATGAGATCGCCTGCTTTTGCGAGTGTATCACCTTTGCTATTAACAACATCTTCCGCTGCAAATCTACCCATTATTCTCTTGACAAAAACTTTAGATCGTACGTTTCGAGAAATTTTGATGAATTTATCAGTTCCACAATCTTCTTCACGAACAATCATGTCATGAGCAACATCAACCAATCGTCGAGTCAAATATCCTGCATCTGCAGTCTTTAGGGCTGTATCAGTAAGGCCTTTACGAGCTCCACGTCCAGCTGCTACATATTCAAAGACAGAAAGACCTTCTCGGAAGTTAGACTTCACAGGAAGTTCCACAATGTTTCCTAGTGGATCGGTAACAAGCCCTCGCATACCAGATAACTGTTTGACTTGCTCGCGTGATGTACGTCCAACTTTAGCATCGATGACAATTCTGATTGATGACATTGGATCAACAAGTTCCCAAGTTTTATCTGCAATCTCTTCTGTAGTCTCGATCCAGACATTCTTTGAAAGTCGCTTCTTTTCCTCAGAAGTAATAAGGCCCATTGCATAGTTTTGATCAATTTCTGCAACTCTCTTATTAGCAGCTTCAATCATCTTGCCCTTTTCTGGGCTGACTTGTGCGTCTGAGACTGCAAATGAAAGTCCTGAAAGTGTACCACCTATAAATCCAAGATCTTTAATTGCATCGATCATTTCAATGACCTTATCGTGCTCAATAAGAGCAAATGCTTTATCTACAAGATCCTTAATGATTCCGGATTCAACATTTTCGTTAATAAACTCAAGTCCTTCTGGCAATATCTCGTTAAATATAATTCTTCCAACCGTGGTATCAATGATATCAAGACCAAGTCGTACAGTGATTTGCTGTCGAAGCTTAATCTTACCGATTTGATAAGCAAAAACTGCTTCATCTGCTGATGAAAAGACAGTTTCACTAGCTGGAACTCGAGCATCAAGCTGAGTAAAGAAATAAATTCCTAGAGCAATTTCCTTTGACGCAGGAGCTGCCATTGGAGTTCCTGCTGCTGGACTCAAAAGGTTCTTGTCTGACATCATAAGATCACGTGTTTCTTCAATAGCCTTTTGAGACAATGGCAAGTGAACAGCCATTTGATCTCCGTCAAAATCAGCGTTAAATCCTTTACATACAGCTGGATGGATTCTGATAGCGCTACCTTCAATAAGAACAGGATAGAAAGCTTGCATACCAAGTTTGTGCAAAGTAGGAGCACGATTCAAAAGAACTGGATGATTTTTTGTGATCTCCTCCAAAATATCAAACACCTCAGGTGGTCGCTTCTCAAGCATGTTCTTTGCAGACTTAACGTTTGGCGCAATGCCGCGCACAATCATCTCGCGCAAAACGAATGGCTTTGCCATCTCAAGCATCATATCCTTTGGAATACCACACTGATTTAGTCTCAATTCAGGTCCAACAACGATAACTGATCGTCCTGAATAGTCAACACGCTTACCCAAAAGATTTTGTCGGAATCGACCTTGCTTACCTTTAAGCATGTCAGAAAGTGATCGTAGTGGTTGTCTACCTCGACCTCGTCGAGTTGCTTTCCTCTGAGATGCATCAATGAGCGAATCAACTGATTCTTGAAGCATTCTCTTTTCATTTCTCAAGATAATCTCTGGTGCACCAAGTGAGATAAGATGCTTTAGACGGTTATTCCTGTTGATAACTCTCCTGTAAAGATCATTCAAATCACTTGTTGCAAATCTTCCACCAGAAAGCTGAACCATAGGTCGTAAATCTGGAGGCAAGACAGGGAGAACTTTCATGATCATCCATGCGGGATCAACCTTAGACTTTCGCATACCTTCAACAATTTTAAGTCTCTTGGTAAGTTTTACATATCGAGCACCTTTGCCCTTAAGAGTTGAGAGTTCTTCTCGAATCTCTTTGGCTGTCTTATCAAGATCAATTGTGCTAAGCACTTCAAGAATAGCTTCTGCACCCATCTTAACAGTGACAAAATCAGCAATATCATATAGTCCTAGTTGCTCATATTCTTCTTCACTCAAGAAACCGTGTTTTTGGATATCTTTTACGATTGCAATAAGCTTATTAAAGAGTTCTTCTGTTCGATCAACAGTTGTTCTTTCTTCTTCTGATAGAGCTGTTTCTTTCTTTCTCTTCTGAAGCTCAATCTCAGAAAGTGCAAGCTGCAATTGATCTTTATCTTTAATCTTTTCTTTCGTCTTTCCAATTCTTGTTTCAGCTTCTTCTCGCACCAATTCTTTCTTTTCTTTGAAGATTTGTCGAGCCTCTGTAAGTTTCTCTGATTTTGCCTCATCTAGAACACGAATCGCATTCTTTCTCATTCCTTCGTCGATCTCCATGACAAGATATCGAGCAAAGTAAACAACTTGTTCAATTGCACGAGGTGGTAGACCTAGAAGGAGTGATACCTTTGATGGTGAACCCTTGAAATACCAAACATTTACAACAGGAGCTGCTAGTGAGATATGTCCCATTCTCTCACGTCGAACACGAGATTCTGTAACTTCAACTCCACATTTATCACATACAACACCTTTGTATCGAATTCTCTTATACTTACCACAGTAACATTCCCAATCTTTTGTAGGACCAAAAATTCGCTCATCAAAAAGACCGTCTTTTTCTGGTTTTAGAGTTCGATAATTGATTGTTTCAGGTTTTGTAACTTCTCCTCGTGACCATGCTCTAATATCGTCTGGTGAGGCAAGTCTAATTTGAAGTGATGTAATATCATCCAAATTCTTAATTTGAGTAAGCGGATCTGTATGCTTGCTATTCTTTTGTGTATCAGCTGCTGGTTCTTCCCCTTCTTCAAGTTGTCGAGCTGTTCCTTCAACATTAATTGCAATACCAAGTGAATTAAGTTCGCGAATCAAGACTTTGAAGCTTTCAGGAACTTTAGCCTCTGGAATTGGTTCACCCTTAACAATAGCGCCAAATGCTTGTGCACGACCGACAATATCGTCAGACTTAATTGTAAGCATCTCCTGGAGCATGTGTGCAGCACGATGTGTTTCAAGTGCCCAGACTTCCATTTCTCCGAGTCGCTGTCCACCCATTTGAGCTTTTCCACCAAGAGGTTGTTGTGTAACAAGAGAGTAAGGTCCAGTTGATCGAGCATGAGTCTTGTCTTCGATCATGTGCTTTAGTTTCAATATATATCCAGTTCCAACAACAGTTCTTTCTTCAAATGCCTCTCCAGTTTTTCCATCAAAAAGCTGTAGCTTACCATCTGCAGGAAGTCCAACTGATTCTAGTTCCTTTGCGATCAATTCATCTTCAACCTTGTCAAACACAGGAAGTGCTGCTCGCTCTCCTTTTTTGCTAAGAGCAAGTCCCAAATGACATTCAAGTAGTTGCCCCAAGTTCATACGTGCAAGAACTGAAAGTGGAGAAATAATAAGATCTACTGGAGTTCCTTCTTCATCATATGGCATATCTTCAGCTGACATGACTTTTGCAATAACACCTTTGTTACCGTGTCTTCCAGCTAACTTATCACCAACTTGAACTTTTCTAATTTGAGCAACTTTAACAATAATAGACTTTATAACACCAGGGCCTAGCTCATCGCCTTTTTCTTTATCAAGGATAGACACATCAACAACAGTACCACCCTCACCGTGTGGAACTCGGAGAGACGTGTCACGAACTTCACGAGCTTTTTCACCAAAGATAGCTCGAAGAAGTCTTTCTTCTGAGTTAAGTTCAGTTTCACCTTTAGGAGCAATCTTTCCTACTAAAATATCATTTGGGCCAACATCAGATCCTACGACAACAATTCCGTCTTCTGCAAGATTTGAGAGCTCGTTTTCAGCAACATTTGGAATATCTCTTGTTTGTTCTTCAGGTCCAAGTTTCGTTTCAACAAGATCAGCTTGATACTCCTTAATATGAATTGATGTTAAGAGATCGTCTTTAACAAGACGATCTGAAACTAAAATTGCGTCTTCAAAGCCATATCCACCATAGTTTGCATAAGCAACTCGAAGATTAGTTCCAAGTGCAAGCTCACCGCCCTCAGCTGCTGGACCATCAATAATAAGGTCGCCTTTCTTTACCTTTTCTCCATAGTTAACTACTGTCTTTTGATTATAAGCTGTTGAGTGAGCAGTCTTTGCAAACTTTGTTAGGTAATAAATTGCTTTTTTACCACCATCGACAATATCAACATTGTCACCAACTTCACCTTCAAATGGCGTATCAAGTTTAATCTCAACGCGGGTTGCATCAGAGAATACAACCTCACCATCAAAATGACTTCGAACAACGCGTCCCATCGCAGAAGCAATAACGCCTTCTGTACCAGTACCAACAACAGGAGTACGTGGTGTTACTAAAGGCACAGCCTGACATTGCATGTTAGATCCCATCAAAGCACGGTTACCTTCATCGTGAGCCAAGAATGGAATTAATGAAGCAGATGCACCAAAGACTTGTCGTGGCGAGATATCGACATATTCAACATCTTTTGATGGCCCTTCTACGAATTCACCCTGGAATCGGACTGGAACACGATTTGCTGTGATCTTACCCTTATCATCCATTTCAACTGAACTGTGGGTGATTTTGTAATTTTCTTCATCATCGGCTGTCATATAGACCACTTCATCTGTTAACTGCTGATTTTCGACTTTCCTATATGGAGTCTCCAAAAAGCCATATTCATTAACTTGAGCATAGAGAGCAAGATACGTAACAAGTCCAATGTTTGGACCTTCAGGTGATCGAACAGGGTCAATACGACCATATTGAGATGTATTAACGTCTCGAATAGAGAAGCTAGCACGCTCACGATTTATTCCACCAAGACCAAGAACTGATACACGTCGAAGGTTATCAATCTCTGAAAGTGGATTAGTATTATCCAAAATAGTTGAGAGCTGATTTGATCGGAAGAACTCATTAATCGCAGAAACCAAAGGTCGAGCATTAATTAAGTTTTGTGGAAGTGGACTATCATCTGGTGAAATAAGTGACATTTTTTCTTTAACAGATCGCTCAAGTCTTAATAGTCCTACGCGAAATGCATGTGTACCAACAAGCTCACCAACTCGTCGCAATCGTCGGTTTGAAAGATGATCTATATCATCAACTCTTCCCTCACCATTTTGTAAACCAATTATATATTTAAGTGTTGCAAGAACATCTTCACGAGTTAGAACCCAGTTTTCAGGTTCGTTTGGCAAGTTAACACCTAATCTTTTGGAAATTTTATATCTACCTACTCTACCAAGATCGTATCTACGAGCTTCAAAAAAGTGATCATGGAAAAGCTTCTCGGCATTATCAAGAACTGCTGGTTCACCTGGGCGAACTTTTCGATAAATTTCAAGGAGAGCTTCTTCTCTATTTTCTGTGGTGTCTTTTTCAAGTGTTTTTTCTATATATTGATGGTTTTTGTCTATATCGATCTCTTTGAATACTGCTCTGATCTCATTATCTGAAGATACTCCCATTGCACGAAGGAAAGTCGCTGCATTAACCTTTCGTCGCTTATCAATTCGAGCTGAAATGACGTCTGTTCGAGCAACCTCAAATTCTAGCCATGACCCATGTAGTGGTCGTACTTCACCTTTATATAGCATTCGGCCGCTTGATCGGTCACGCTCGCCTGAGAAATAAATTCCAGGGGAACGAACAAGCTGGTTAATAACAGCACGCTCTATTCCATTCACAATAAAAGTCCCAGATTCTGTCATCTGAGGAAGGTTTCCAAAAAAGACTTCTTGTTGAATTGCTTCTTCCGTCTTTTTATTAATTAATGTTGTCTGAATTTTGAATGGAACAGAATAGGTAAGTCCCTTTTCCATTGCTTTTTTTGGAGAAATCTTAGGCTTGCCAAGACTGTGCTCACCAAGGACTAATTGCCAGTTTTTACCAGTAAAATCATCAATAGGAGAAATTTGAGCAATCTCTGATGCAATTCCCTCACTTAGGAAATGATCCCAGCTTTCTCTCTGCACCAAAGAAAGATCCATCTTTGGCAACTTATCTTCATTTTTTCCGAAATTACGTCGTTTTGTTTGGCTCATGAGGTCTTTTTTCAACAGTACGAAAACAGCCCGCCTGTCAAGCGGGTTTGGCTTACTGGTTAAGTAGGCTTGAGCTGTAGTATACACAAATGAACAGCCGTGTCAACTACTGACAACTTACCTTAGGTATTCTGACACATTTGCGTTGTGTCCGTCAAGGGTTTGTGCATAATAGATCTTCCCGTCTGCGTGAATATAATATAGATAGTCAGATTCTTCAGGACTAACCACAGCCATCAAAGAATCGAGCCCAGGACTAGCAATAGGAGCAGGTGGTAAACCTTGATTTGTATATGTGTTATATCGTGAGTTTATTTGCAAATCAGCCTTTAGTGGAGGATCCCACCAATCGCAATCGTATTCTTCTTCATTACATCGACTGTCACCTAGCACATACTGAACACTTGCATCCATCTGAAGTGGCATGCCAAGCTCCATTCTATTGAATGCAATACCTGCCACAATAGGTCTTTCTTCATCACTAATTGTTTCTCTTTCAATTAATGATGCCAATGTTACCGCTTCATTCATTGTTAAGCCCACACTGCGAGCTTGTTGCTCATAATCTTGTCCCACCTTTGCGTAAAATGTCGTATTCAAGCGATCAACTGCCGCTTGTGGCGTAATATCTGGTGGAAAGAGATAGCTATCAGGGAATAAAAATCCTTCCAAATTTCGTGAGGCTGATAAAAATCCTCTCACAAAGTTATCAGCATCAGTTCCCTCAAGACTTAATCCTTCAAGAAACCGTGCAGGGATTTCTTCTCTTCTTAGGCCTTCTGGAATAGTTACCCAGTATTCAGTAGGGCCTTCTTTAAGTAAATCAATTACTCCATCAATATCGAGGTTTTGTGGTACGAGAAACTCTCCAGGTGGGATTCCTTTGGTTTTATCAGTAAATTGAGAATAGAGCTTAAAAGCAAAGGCGCTTCGGATTACTCCCGCGTCTGCAAGTTCACGTCCAATGGCTTCTGTCGACATTCCATTGGTAATGAGGACTCGCACTTCTTCCTCATTGTTGCTTGGGGCAAGCCGCGCACTTTTCCACCATAGACTCAATCCAATAACAACAAAAAGTATAAATATAGGGACAATAAATAACACCAGAAGCTTCGGATTTTTCATTACACCTCTTTAACAAGAGCACGACGGAAGTTTCCTTTCTTGTTCTTAATATAGATACGTCCACATTTGCATAACACTTTTTCACCTTTCTCATGTGTTGATGTTTCACCTTTAGAGAGTGGCATTCCACAGCCAACACAACGGCCTTGGCCCAGAAGCCATTTCTGGATTGGAGCTATTGCACTTTTTACTGCATTTGTCATCAATGCATTATACCAAATTTTCCTTTGTTACAAATACAAAAAGCGAGGTTTATTGATGAACAATTCCACCTCGCTTTATATATTAAGCTACCGTAATAAAACTGGCAATACTTCCCTTTTCTGAGTTTCGGACTCTCAGAAGCAGAATATATAAAACCAGTCGCCTGACTATGCTGCTGAAAATATGTTGGTCCATTTTGGCTACTCCATTCACCGCTATATGCTTGCATGACACTGTTCTTATCATCGACAAGTATCTCAAGGATAAATGGATATGGACTGGCCGAAATTTCAAAATAGAAAGTCTTATCACCTTTGTGTGTTACTGTCATTGATTTAAGAACCGCGATTGAAGCTCCTATTCCTGAAATGCTATACACATCTAAGAGGATCTGCAATACCTGCCAATATATTTTTGGCATAATAACGTACTCCTAACACTTATCTCATTTTGAGAAAATTATATAGTATTTTTTGAAGAAGAGTGAATTTGAGGCTCGTGTAGTACTCGATCACGAGCCTCAATTGCTATAACTCATCCTTTGGCTTTCTTTTTCGCTTATGTGGTGAAAGTGCAAGTGGTATCAACTCAGAAAAATTGCCATTTCCTTGAAGTCCACCGACTAAATCTCCATTCGCGTCAAATTCTGCAGAGAACCAATTCATTATCATACCAACATCAATGGAAGCGCTTTCTAGCCTTAGGACCATCCATCTTTCATCAACTCCGATCTTACTTAGTTCAACACTAACAAGAAATGGAGATGTCTTACCACGGCTTGGTATTGTCACTTCGAAATCAACATACGCTGTGAAAGGATCTCTCTGACAGCGCCTAAAGCGTGCGTATTTACACCAGGTTTTTATATTTGGTATTTGGTTGTTATCAAGGTTGTACATTTGCTTCAAAACAACTGCAAGTCTTAGTTGTGCGTTGTCTATGGCATCCTCTTCCATGATCCAATACCAAAATTTCAAAAATGTATCCTTAACACTACGATAATTCATTGTTTTCCTCCAAGAAGTACAAAACAGTTGGGGAGATTATATATTTGATGTTATAAATTGTCCAAACATTTTTGAGTTAAGGCTCGTGTAGTACTCGATCACGAGCCTTAGAATATTCGATTATTGAAGGCCTTTGAAAAATGATGAGTTAAATTTGTTATTCATGCCTTCAAGATAGATGTCCGTAGAATCATCATGCACATCAGTTCTTACAACTGTATAGATTTCCCCAACTGCTAATATCCCAGTAGCCACAAGTCCTTTCATTTCAAGTGACTCCGCAGGATAACCCGCCTCTGTCGTAACAAGGTATGCATCATATTGGACGAATCTCATTGCATCTAGAAACCCTTGCCAAGTAACTTTCACACCGTCAACGAAACAACGTCGCTCCGATGAACGGTTTAAAAGCATATCTCGATGATCTTCAATTACAAATAATAGATTGGGAATATCATAAACCTCATCCGCACTTTCAAGCGATTTGACTCCATCTTCTGGACTAAAGAACGCGATTTTGAATGTAGGCATTATAGCCTCCTGTCTATTTTATAGTTGGGGAGATTATATATTTGAAGTTATAAATTGTCCAAATAATTTTGGAGGATGATGGCGGCGGCGAATGCGTCTTCCATTTGTTTTCTTTTCTTGCGCTTTATTCCAGCATCAATTGCAAAGGCTTTAGCATCCTGAGTTGAGAGAGTCTCATCGCTTAAGATAATTTCTTGATCCAGATTCTGTTTTAGATTTTTTGCGAAGTCTTTAGTCTTTTCTGCTGTCGTGTTCTCAGATAGGCCTATTATTATTTTTTTAGTTCTTTCTTCTTCTATTATTGAGTTAATTTTTTTTAGCAGGTGATCGAAGTTTTGATAATAAAAAACTTCTAGTGGCATTGCCATTTTGTCATTACCCAATGCAAAGCCAACTTTGCTTTCTCCATAATCTATAGCTAAATAATCCATGTTAGGAATTATACGGAACAAGTCGTGCTCTCACAATTAGTCTCTTTGGTCGTAAAGGATGGCCTGGAGGTGTACAAGTTACAAGAGTAATGTAGGAGTCCGACTTATTTTGAGCGAGAATTTCAATATCTGTAGGTTTTACTTCAAATTTATCTTCTACTACGTAGGTATATGAGATTCCATCATATCGTACAGTGATTTCTTCACCTTTATCAATTGTTGGTAATAACGAGAAAATTGATAGATAGTTCTCTGGATTATAATACTGAGGCAAAATCGAATGACCAAAAACAACAGCATTTCCGACTTTACCCGGTAAAGCCGTTCCAGGATATTGAATTAATGAATCATTAAGATCCTCCCCTCCTATGGTAACTGTTGCATCTTGTATGCGAAGACTTGGAACAGAAAGCGAATAATACTTGATAGTACTTGCTTGATCAAAATCATGAAGATCTCCATCAAACCAGTTACTCGCTTTTGTGTAGTCTATTTCAACGCTTTCATCATCTGGCTCAAAATATGAGTCATCCTCAGGTAATGGAGAAATATAGTCTTGCGCAATAGTCGTTCCTGCATCAAAGATAAAAATCGGAAGCAGTGTGTATCCGACAAGCCCAAGTCCAATAACTGCGAGTGTCGCTGACAGAAGTCTCTTTATTTTCATCGCTCAGCTTGAATTTCGATAGAGATATTCTTATCAATTCTAGGAATAACACCTAATCTTCCAGGGAATCGAGGGGCCAAGCTTACCTCAGCCTTTGAAAAACCTTGGATTGATGATAGAAATTCTTCTGCTTGTGGTGGATATGTACCTTTGATATTTGCCCTAATATCATCAATATTAATCTCTGGCAAGAGATTTGCAGATAGCGTCACATCAAAGTCATATACCCCATCATCAACTTCATCAACAAGCTCAAAATCTGCACCAACTTGTTCTGTTCTCAAACTGAAACCATTTGGGACTTGCTCTGATAGAAGTTTTTGAGTCAAGTTTTCAACAGTACTATCGTCAATTGATATACCAGTTACTTGCACGGTCAACGTAAGGGAAACAGAGCTTGCTTCTTCTCCAACAGAACCACTAAAGTCAGTCTCAGTTACTTCTGTATCTACTGATTCTGGTATAAACCTTCCACCAGAAACTTGATCCTCCAGTTGAGATATACCTTTTCTCTTAAGCTCAGCAATAAGCTCGGATTCTAACGTATCAAGATCTGCCTGAGATATTGCAACGATGTCACGACTTGATCCTCCTGAAAAACTTTCATTGACAATAGCATCAACTTCACTAGATGAATAACCATCTACCTTAAGTTGCTCATCTTTAGCTATGTTATATTCAGCGCCAATATCAGCAGCTTCAGCAGTTACAGTTGCCTGACCTGGTTCCACTGTTGATAGCGCGGCAGAAACAGATGCAGATTCTGTAATAACAAATTCTAAATTATTTGGACCAACAATCTCATCACCAACTTGTAGCTGAACTGGATCACTTGTTCCATTTCTTACTGTAATTCTCCCTGAAGCTTTTTCTCCGACTGTGATAGCACCTGTTGCACTCTTTTCTTTTGTCTCACTGATTTCTAAGCTTAAAGCAGTAGCTTTAAAAACTAGCTCATCGATATTTACCTCATCTTGATTTTCAACAAGCGTAATTGCCTCATCAGCTTCGAGTCTCTTAGGAGAAACGTAAATGACTACTTCAGCCTTAGGCAGATACCACCAAGCAACTCCTAATGAAATACCAGCGATAAGAAGAATTCCAATAAACATTGAAAATATAATCTTTGGCTTATTGAATGAACCAAATTTCTTTAAGACATTTCCTCTGGGTTTTGATATAGCTGGCTCAGGTGTTTTTTCTTGCTTAGAAAGCTTTTTCTTTGAACTGAACGATGGCATTGAGAATGGAAGGAGAGATTTCTTCGTTTCAGGTACCGCTGTTTCAGGCATATCTTCCTCATCCATGTTTTCCTTTTCATGGATCAAAGTTTCTTTTGTATCAGGCTGGTCAACATTTGCAATATCTTCATCAATAACAAATCCAATATCCGCAGGGGAGAGATCATGTGACTGAGCAATATTATTATCAGAATCTTGTATCGCAGGCGTGTCAGAAACCTCTGCAATATTCTTACCAACATAATCAACATTTGAAACTTCTCCCATTTCAGATGCACCAGCGATTGATACTGCGAGTGCTTTCTTCTCAGCGTCTATTACCTCAAACTGTGGAGTATGGAGAAATGTTAGTCTATGCTCACCAAGATCAGTCCAATCTGCTTTAATGAGATCTTGCTTGCGTTCTTCAACATCTTCCTGATCTGAGCCAACCAATACAAACCGTGTAGGGAGTGGTTCCTTCATCTCAAACCTACTTAACCCTTCTAGTACATCATCAAAAAGTGAAATACTTCTACCAACATTTACAGTTCCGACTAAGTTTCCTAATTTAAATACAGAGACAGCTACAAAATTAGTGCTCAAATTTAGAATGACACCTGTGATAGGTGACCCCTCTTGCACTTTAACCGAGTGTGCAACTGCTTCAGATAGAACGACAAATCCTGTAGGAGAAAGTGATAATTTAGAACAGACCTGCCTAATCTTTTCAAGATGTGACTTTTCAATTGATCCATCCTTCACCCAGTGACTAGGCACACCAAAAACAGTTTTTGAAGGCTCTTTTTCATCTTCAGGAAAAGAAGTAATTGCATCTGACAAACATGAATCAACCACTTCGATCATATTATGCTCATCAAAATGCGCAGGTTTACTAATAGCGATTATTTTTAAATCACCACCAGAACGGGACCACAAGGAGCTCTGAGTCCAGCTATCTTCAAGAATGACAGACCAAAATATTTGCTTTTCCATAAGGACAGTTTAGATTATCTACTAATCTCAGCGTAAATTCTTCTCACTCCCGCTGAGGCAGACTTTTCCTTAGTAATTGTAACATGTCCACCAATCTCTGAGGTATTCTCAACATGTGGTCCCCCACAAAATTCTTTAGAAAAAGGCTCTTCTACTGGTCCTACAAAATACACAGAAACATTATCTGGGTACTTTTTACCAAATTCCATTTGAGCCCCAATGTGCTCAGCTTCCTCCCGAGGCATAATTTTTTTAGTAACAGGAAGACTTTCATCAATCTTTTGATTTACAAGTTCCTCAACTTGTTTAATCTCATCTTCTGTAAGCTTTCTATCTAAATTAAAGTCCATTCTCATACGCTCAGCTGTGATATTACTTCCCTTTTGGACAATATTGGTATCAACAACCTGCTGAAGTGCTGCCAAAATGAGATGGTGCACTGTATGTAACCTCGTCACTTCTTGACTGTGATCCGCAAGCCCTCCTTTAAAGACACCAGCAGAGGCAGTTCTAGAGAGTTCTTGGTGGTGTTCAAATGCTTTTTTGAACTCATTTATATCAATCTCAAATCCTTTTTCTTTTGCTATCTCAAGAGTAAGCTCAAGCGGATAACCATATGTTTGATATAAATCAAATGCCATTCCACCATCTATCGAAGTGGATTTTTCTATTTCTTTCAAGCCATTATCGATTGATTTCTCAAATTTCTTTACTTCTTCAAAGATGATATCTGCGATCTTTAGCTGATCATATTGTTCTTTGAACTCAAAATAGCCAGAACGAGCATACTCACCGACTATCGTCGAGGTAAGAGAGTGCATAAGTTTTTTTATCTTTTCTGTACTCAACTCTAGCTTTTTAAACTTTATTGCTGATCGTCGGATAAGTCTTCTTAAGACATATCCGTGAAGCTTGTTTGAAGGAATAACTCCGCTTTTTATCAAAAAGGCAGAAGCTCGAATATGGTCGGCAATAATTCTCATCTCTTGCTTATTATCTTCGTACTTTATTCCTGTAAATGCCTCTATGTGAGATATCATCTTATTGAAGATACTAATGTTAAACACATCTGGATCGTTGTTAACAGCAGCTGCTAATCTTTCTAGACCGCCTCCAAAGTCAACATTTTTATTAGGAAGCTCTTCAAAAGTTTTATCACCAACTTTTTGATATTGGATGAAGACAGAGTTTCCAATTTCTAGAAATCTACCACAATCACAATTCGGATGGCATTCTACACTTTTGAATTCTGAGTTTTCGTGAAGTTTGAGCTCTGCTCCGAAGTCATAAAAAACTTCAGAATCTGGTCCGCCAATCTCACCAATAGGCATATTGTTAGGTGTACCGCTCATACTCCACCAATTTTTCTTTGCTGGATAATATCGTATGCGATCTCCAACTTCTGCGCTAACGCCTACAGATTCAAATAATCTTTTCCATATATCTACTGATTCAACATCTGGTGTTAAATTTTGATGCTTACCATTCTTTAAGATCTTGAAATTTTCATCACCACCAAAGACCGAAACATAAAGTTTTTCTGGTTCAAGACCTATCCCTTCTTCCTTATCGACTAAGAACTGAAAGAACCACTTGAGCTGATCTTCTTTGAAATAATCACCCAAGGACCAATTCCCAAGCATTTCAAAAAATGTTGTATGACGATTGTCGCCGACTTCTTCAATATCTTCGACTCGTATACATGGCTGTGAATCAACTAGTTTTGTACCATCCTTGTGCTTTTCCCCTAATAGGTATGGCACCATTTGCTGCATACCAAAAGGTGTAAACATTGTTCCTGCTTCCTCAGGATTTTCATTTACGAGAGGAGCTGGAGGAATAACTTTATGGCCACGATTTTTGAAAAATTCTAAATACTTTTGCCGAACTTCTTCTATAGTCATAGTGGGATTATAGTTTATAGAGCCTCGAGTTTAAAGGGTAGTGTGTTATAATTGTTATAGGACAAATGTACTTTAAGGAGGTTTCAGTGAATGAAAGAAATGATATCCTGACAGCTGCTATTTTACACATGATATTGCACGCCAATATGCTTGACGTAAGAGGAACGGCACATATTGTTGTTACGCAAGACTTCTTATGGTTTGACCAGAAGACGTATTCGAATCGAATCGCTCGTGATCCAGATCCGAGTCGTGGACAAGATGATGTGGGTACAAACTACTACGGATTTTCGGATGGAAAGATTTCGAGGATGGTTCGTATTGTGTCCAACCAGATTCTTGATGAATCAGCCTTACCGGTAGCTAAAGGAGAGAACGATAAACGTGGATGTGTCTACGAGCAAATCCACAACTATCATGTTTTTGCATCTTTCAGTGGTGGAACTGAAGACCAAGATGTAGAAATCGCGAAAGAAGGGCTGTTAGCTATAAAGAAACACCAAAGTAGCTAATATCTATTCATATGTAACTGTGGGTGAATCCCTCATCCACAGTTTTTATATTTTTAACTTCAGTAATATAAGCAAGCCTGTATCTGTGATATAATCACTATCGGATAAATTGTACATTGGGAGGATGTTATGAGAGACACCGCTACTGCAGTTGCAGGGTATATCTTAAGTGAAGTATGGCAAGTTGCCAAAGAACTGGGTGAGCCCAATGCCATCTTAGTCGCGAGGATCGTTGACCAAGGAGAAGATATTACATTAACGCATTACAATAATAAAGGTAAGCATGACGGAGTGATACCAACACTTACACTCGAAACGGAAATCAAAGGGGTCACTTTCCCGGTTGGGACTGGATCAATAGAATCAATCAAACCAAAACATCATATTAGAGGCGTCTTCTACGAAGATGATACTCAGCTAATCTTTGGCGTTACAAACATTGCTAACGCTGATCGCAGACACATGATCGCTGAAGCGGCACATAACACAATGAGCCAGTTAGTTGAAACTGAGATTGCAAAACAAGAAGCTGCCAATGTCTGGCGTCGACTAAATAGCTAATTTCCCAAACAAAAACTGTGGGTGGATCCCTCGCCCACAGTTTTTATATTTTCTTCAATTTATTATTTGATATACTCTTCACATACAAATTGCACAATAAAAGGAGTACATAGATCATGTACCTATGGTTTGCAGATTTCTCACAATTTACGTGGGCACTCGACGATAAGGGGCTTATGCATAACGGTGTAATCATCAAGGTATATCCTTCTGTTAAGGATCCTCGCATAATATTGGATAATCCTGATCTTGTTGTAGTCGAAGAATCAGATAAAAAATTAAAGACTGATTATCTCTATGGCGACCGTGGTGCATGGCATGCATATAAGCTTGAACAATATCTCAGTGAAAAGCTGGGCAATAACAGTCTAGCAATTCAAGCAGCTCGAGCTCTATTCCGTTTTTCCAATAGACCTGATCTGATGTTTTGTGCCGTGGCAATGGAGCATAAAAAGAATGGGAGTTACGAACCGCTTATCAATCATCCAATGGAAGAAATTGATGGCTGGATGTACCCAGTAAATAACTCTACCCGATGGGCACATCTGCATCTGGATGTATTCTTTCCTGGTTCTATAAGGATATTGGAAAAACGTATTTTACAATCAGGCCTTACGCCTCCGTCTGTTCTTAGTATGCGTGACTCAATTGAGCTCATAAATACAATCGAAAGTGGTGAAAATGATACCTAAACTAGGTGACTATGTGGGTATCAAGACATCAGATGGAAGAATTGTAAGAGGAATGATTATTGAAATGTTTTTTGGTCCTGTGACTAGAAACTCTACTATACTCATTCCCTATTTTCGTATACGCACATCTGGCAATGGAAATGTTGTGCTAGAGAAATATCTAGTATCGTTTCATCATGAGTGGATAGTAAGATTGCCTAAAAAAATATAATACAATATTGTGGATGGATCCACCTCATCCACAATTATATTTTCGTTTCCTCACCATGTCGCTTCATTCCTTTATTTCTTAAAAACTCTACAATACTTGTTAACCTATCTGGTCTAAGCAAACCTCCTCCAAGAATCGAATCATCTAAAATTGAATTTAGTCGCTTAAGCGCACGGCGCAAATCTAGTACGACGAGTAATACCTGAAAGCCAATTATTATTAAGAGAGTTGTAAGTGAAATTACAACTATAACGAGTAACGTCTGTAGTCCATTCATTGTTTAGCTATATTAACGTTTATTGTCCGTTTTGTCTCCTGCCCAGATCTAGTTGTAGCGATAACCTCTAGCTCACTAAGTGATTCTCCTACTTCAATTTCTGTATAGAAGTTTCCCTCATCATCGACAAAGGCAGGTTGATCATTTACAGTAACTGATACATCTGAATCTGTCATGCCACTTACTTCTATCAAAGGAGTAGAAATAACAGTGTTATTTTCAGGTTGTGAAACGATAAGTTTTGGAGGTGCTAAAAATCTAAAATACTGAAATACTAAATAGCCAATAATTGCGACAATAACAACGGTAACTCCAGCCAGAAAGGTCAAGCGTGGTCCCCATCTAAATTCTTCTTTTATTTCAGGTTTAGGGTTTACATCTAATTGCTGTGGTGGATAATCACGTCTGAGCAAAGCTACAACATTTTGAGTATTCAAATCCAATGCATTGGATATGCTTTTTACAAATCCAAGCACAACAGGATACTCAGGCAGAAGATGCCATTGTTCTTTTTCTATTCGGCTTATAAAAATCTTTTTAATTTTTGTTTCATTAGAAAGATCTTCAATGGTTTTTCTTCTCACCTTACGAATATATTTAAGCTGTTTACCTATCGTCTCCATGTGTGAAAAATTGTATTACTTATGAAGCAGATTCATTACCAAAGAGTTCTTCGGTAGACTTGATCAAAACGTCGCGTGGTTTTGATCCGTCAGGAGGGCTCACGACCCCTGCTGCCTCAAGTTGATCGAGTATACGGGCAGCGCGGGCATATCCAACAGAAAGTCGTCTTTGTAATAACGAAGCAGATGCTCGATCATTGGAAACAACTGTTTCAACAGCCTCTCTAAAGAGATCGTCTGTATCACCATCAACTCCAGGAACACTAGATGCTCCAGCCTTTGGCATCGCAACAACTTCTTCAGTATATTGAGGCGGAATTCCCTGGTTCTTAATATAGTCAACCATTGCATTAATCTCTTCATCAGCAACAAACACTCCTTGTATACGTCGAGCTTTGGCTTGATCTGGAGAAAGATATAACATATCACCTTTCCCAAGAAGTTTCTCTGCACCTTGTGTGTCCAAGACGACTCGAGAGTCAACTTGTGAGCTTACAGCAAAAGCAATTCGGCAAGGAATGTTTGCTTTAATAAGCCCTGTAATCACATCAACAGATGGTCGCTGTGTTGCTAGCACCATATGAATACCGGTGGCACGACTCATTTGTGCAAGTCGAGTGATAGAATCTTCAACTTCAACAGGAGCAAAGAGCATAATATCGGCAAGCTCATCTATGACAAGAACAATTTGTGGGAGAGCCTGGAAACCAGACATTTTGTTAAACCCTTCAATGTTTCGCACACCTGCCTCTGCGAACATTTTATATCTTCGATCCATCTCTGCAATTAACCAACGAAGAGCTGAGATAACTTTTTCTGGTTCAACAATAACCGGTGCCAACAAATGAGGAATATTGTTATACCCTGTCAACTCAACTCGCTTAGGGTCAACCAATATTAGTTTTACTTCAGATGGTGAGGCTCGGAAAAGGATTGATGCTAAGAATGAGTTAATACATACAGATTTACCAGATCCAGTCTGCCCAGCAATTAATACATGAGGCATTTTAGCAATATTTCCAACAACTGGTTTTCCGGCAACGTCTAATCCAAGTGCTACTGCAAGCTTGGAGTCATGCTTTTGCATATCATCAGATGCAAGCATCTGCTTAACTGGCACAAATTCTGGCGAACGATTAGGCAACTCAATACCGACCAGAGATCTTCCTGGAATTGGAGCTTCAATACGAATTGCTCCGGTGGGTGCTGCGAGTGCAAGAGCTAAATCACGTTCAAGGGCAGTGATCTTTGATAGTTTTGTACCAAGAGCTACCTCGAGAGCATATTGTGTGACAGCTGGACCCAAGTTGACTTCGACAACTCTCGCAGTAATACCAAATGATTCGAGTGTTTGCTCGATAATTGCCGCATTACCTTTTATGTCTCCTCTATCTGCTTTTCCTGAGTTTGTGTTTGTTAATAGTGACAATGGAGGATACTTCCAGACAGTCTCCTCGCCTGGCGTATTTGCGATTGGCCGTGGAGTCAAATCATCAGATTTTTCTTCAACCTTTTTATCATCATTCTTAGCATCATCTTTCTTATCATCGCCGCCAGCAAATGGATTTCCCCCTAATACTTTTAATTCTCTTCCTTTGCCAAATTCAGGTTTTGCCATTGCAGGTGTCGCCTTCTCACCCGTTAACATATTTCGAAATCCAGTAAGAAATGATGCCAAGAATATGAAAAACTGATCAATTGATGTATTAAACAAAATAACAAGACCAACAATGCTTGTGCCAAGTAGTACCAAAAAGGCTCCAACTCCAGTAACGAGAGCAGAGACTCCATCCCAAGCAGATGAACCAAAACTTCCAGATCGAGTAAGGGTAGTCAGTGAAACAAAAAAGAGCATCATTCCTATCACAACATTTGGCTGACCTAATACAAATTGAAGCTTAGAAATAACAAACCCAAGTGAAATAAAAATGAATGGCAAAAAGATAGTTGTCCATCCAAAATACTCAATAAGAGTATCGTTAAGCTGAACTAATATAGAACCCTGACGTGCAAAGGAGACAAGAATAAGTCCGGCCAAAGCAAACAATCCAACTTGAAGTATTGAAAGCAAAGCCTCTTTCTTAATATTCAATCCACCTGAGGCTTGTCCCTGTTGATCTTTTTTTGAACCTTTTTTCGATTTACGTTTCTTTCGCTTTGCCATAGTAATTCATTATACCTAAGTTAAAAAGTAAGGCAAAGAAGTATACTCAAATTTCCATCACAAGGGGGACGATCATTGGTCGTCTGTGAAGCTCTTCATAGAAAAACTTTTCCAAAACATCAACTGTTTTTGTTCGCAAGGCATGTGGCTTGACCACTTTATTTGAGGAAAGCGCTTTTGAAAGCTTATTTACAGCTTTTTCCAATATTTCCTTTTGATCTTTCTCAAAAACAAAACCTCGTGTTATAAATTCTGGCTTACCTACAATCTTAGACTCTTCTTTGTGCACATTAATTACAGCTATCAGAAAACCATCTTGAGATAATTTTTGACGATCACGCAATACCAAGTTTCCTACATCTCCAACACCAAGTCCGTCAACAAGTACTTCTTTGACTCTCAGCTTTTTGCCCAACTTTGCTTTGCCATCTTCAAATTCAACGACTGACCCAGGCAATAGCTCCAGTATTTGTCTCTTATCAGCCCCCATTGACTGGGCTATTTTGCTGTATGCGTGCATATGACGCACAGTTCCGCCTATCGGGATGTAATATCTTGGCTTCACTAGACCCATAAGTAGCTTAATATCCTCCATACTTCCATGGCCTGAGACATGCAAGTTTTCTTGAAGGTCATAATAATGGACGTCTACTCCTATTTCAAAAAGCCTATCTACAAGAAAATCAACAAGAACTTTTGATCCAGGTGGCGCAGGGTCAGCTGAAAAAACAACAGTGTCTTTTTCATCAATTTGCAAGAAACGATGTTCTCCCATGGTTGCTCTATACAATGCGCTACCTGGCTGACCATAGCATCCCGCGATGATATAGATAAGCTTATTATCTTTCATTTTTCTTGCTTGATGAGGGTTAATAACTAATCCTTTAGGATAATGTAGATATCCTAGATCTTCTGCGATACTTGATTTGCTATCAATAGATCTACCCACAAAAACAACTTTTCTGCCAGTTTTTTTTGCTACATTTCCAATTTGCTGCATTCGAGAAATATTTGATGAAACTGTAGTGATAAAAACTCTTCCTGACGCATTAGAAACAATCGAATGTATCTTCTTCTCAAGCACAATTTCGCTTTCTGTAAATCCTTGCGTCGTTGAGCCCAATGCATCAGATGCCATCATAAGAACACCTTTTGAAGCAATCCGTGCGGCTTTTTGAATATCGAAGGGTTTACCATCAACAGATGTCCAATCAAATTTATAATCTGGGACATGGAAACATGTTCCTTGTGGTGTATGTATCGCAAGTCCAACACCATCTGGAACTGAATGCGAGACACGAAATGTGTCAATTGTAAAATCACCTAAGGTAAGCTTGTCTTTTTCTGGACTGAATACATTAATTTTTTGTTGTATACCGTGATCTTTAAATTTTTCCTCAATAAAACCAGCAGTTAGTTTTGTTGTGTAAATTGGAATACTTTTTATTTCTTTTAGCAAAAACGGAATCGCTCCCAAGTGATCTTCATGGCCATGAGTGACAATAAGGCCTTTGAGTTTATGCTTATTCGCAATAACATAACTAAAATCTGGAATGACCAGATCTACTCCATACATTTCAGGATCAGGAAACCCTACACCACAATCTACAACTATCATCGTATTTTCATATTCGTATATATAAAAATTTTCAGTCGCTCCGGTGGTGCCTGAAATGGCAATAAATTTTAGTTTTTCTTTTTTGTTCATAATTTACATCTGAGGGAGGAATTGTTTTACATTTTCCTCATTAATAACAAAATGTGTTCCCTTACCTTCAACGAGAAGTTTTGCAACTTTTCGCACAACTCCTCTAATTGTTCGCTGAAGTGTACGAATCCCAGCATCATACCCGAGTGGTCTCACAAGCGAATGCCAGACACCTTCTGAGAATTCAATCACATCAGGTCCCATAGCAGCATCTTCCAGCTCTTTGGGTAGAATATAACGTTTTGCAATCTCAATCTTTTCCTGGTCATTATATGATGGCATCTGAATTGGCTCAAGACGATCCATAACAGCTGTCGCAATACCTGTAGTATTGTTAGCAGTTGCTATAAAAATTGCCTCAGACAAATCGATTGGATAATCAATATAATGATCAACAAATGCATTATTTTGGCTAGGGTCTAGTAGCTCAACCAGCACACCCATAATAGATGCACGACCAGCGTCTGTCACACGATCAATCTCATCTAGTAGAATAACTGGATTTTTGCTTCCAGCGACTCGTAATGCTTTGATTACTTTACCGGGTTCTGCTTCTGGATGCATACGGGACTGTCCGCGCAAATCAAGTGGATCTCCCATACCTCCGAATGGAATACGAGCAAGCTTGCGCCCTAAAGCCTCTGCAATTGCATACGCCATTGTTGTTTTACCCGTACCAACGAGTCCAACAAGACAAAGAACTGTCGACTTTGTACTTGTACCACCATCTTTTTGTTTTTGCAGGTTCAATTGCATAACAGCCATTGATTCCATAATTCTTGATTTTAGGTCTTGTAATCCATAGTGATGTTTTTCAAACACTTGTTTTGCACGCTCAAGGTCAAGAATATCTTGAGTACGCTTATTCCATGGTAGATGGGTAATCCAATCAACATATCTACTCATTCGATCAATTTCTGGTAAGAATGATGGAGAATTTGAGAGTGTAACAAGCTGAGTAAGACGCTCTTGAACACGAGCGCGCAAGTCAGCTGGAATATCTGGTGCAGTATTGAGCTGTCCGATTATTCCTTGGACGAGATCAGATGCACCACCTAATTGAGGTTTAGTTTCTGTCACAGTTGTACTATAAATATCATCGGGCATAGTTAGCTTAATTTTAACACAGAGAAAAGAAGTAAGTTATTTTTATCTTCTACCTTTATTTGAAGACATAAGTCTTGATGTAGGGAAGTGAGGGCCTGAGGATTTTGTATTTCCACCACGGTCGTCTCTTCGATTGTTATTGTAGCTTCTTCTTCCGCCACCTCGGTCATTTCTACGGTCGTTTCTTCGATCATCTCGGCGACCACCACGTCCGCCTCGATCTCCGCCACCGCGATTGCCACCATTTCCGCCGTTATCTTTCTTCTCATCACTTGCAGGATCCATGTTCATTGAAAGATTGATTCTCCCCATTCGGTCAATTTCTTTAACTCTGACTTGGACCTTGTCACCGATTGAAACAACGTCGTTTGCATCTTTAACAAAGTCATCACTCATATCAGAAACGTGAACCATTCCATCTTTCCCTGGCAAGATTTCAATAAAAGCTCCAAAGCTTTCAATTCTTTTAACTTCTCCTTCATAGATTTCTCCTGCCTCTACTTCTTTAACCATATTCTGGATAGTTTCAATTGCCTTTGCGACGCCTGCCTGATCAACTCCTGAAACGTTTACAGTGCCATCATCGTTCACATTAATTTCTGCTCCGGTGTCAGCTGAAAGCGCTTTTATTGTTTTGCCTCCAGGTCCAATGATAGTACCAATTTTTTCTGGATCGATGTTGATAGATGTAATTTTTGGTGCATATACAGATACATTTGTATTAGGCTTGCTAATAGTCTCGATCATATTCTTTAATATAAAGGCACGACCTTCCTTCGCTTGCATAATTGCTTCTTTCAATATTTCAGGAGTCAGAAGAAGTGTCTTCACATCCATCTGCATAGCAGTAATTCCTTTTTCTGTTCCAGTAACTTTAAAGTCCATATCACCATTAAAGTCTTCAATTCCCATAATGTCAGATAAAATTGCATACTTTTTGGTTGATTCAAGAACTATTCCCATTGCGATTCCTGACACTGGAGCACTGATTGGAACACCTGCATCCATGAGAGCAAGTGTTGATCCACATGTTGAAGCCATTGAGCTTGAACCATTTGATGAGAATACTTCAGACTTTAAGATAATTGTGTAAGGGAACTCTTCCTGTGATGGAATAACAGGGACGAGAGCACGTTCTGCTAGAGCACCATGACCAATTTCACGTCTATTTGGAGCGCCAACTCTACCTGTCTCGCCTGTTGCGTAAGGAGGCATTTCATAGTGGTGAATGTATCGCTTTTCATCTTCGCCTTCTGCTGATTCTAACAATAGTCCCATTGATGGTGCACCTAGTGTTGCTACTGTAAGAACTTGAGTTGAGCCTCTCTTAAACATTCCTGAACCATGAGTTCTTGGTAGTACTCCTACTTTTGATGTTAATTCACGAATCTCGGTGTGTTTTCTTCCATCTGGTCTTGTTCCAGTAAGAATCATGTCGCGGATGAATGTCTTTAGCATCTTTTCTACAACTTCACCTGCTAGCATGCCTTCTTCTTCACCAACTTCTTCTATTACAGCATTCTTGAGTTCCATGAATTCTTCAAATCCATTTTCTTTTTGAGCCATCTTTTCAACTATTGGAGCGATTTTATCTCCAACGATTTTCTTAACTTGTTTTTCTAGTGCCGCTGATGCATGAGGAGCTTCAAATTTAATCTTTTCTTTACCAACTTCTTTTGCGAGATCTTTAATAAGTTTAATAACCTTTTGAGATTCTTTATGTGCTGTTTCAATTCCATCAAGTATTACTTCTTCAGATACTTCTTTTGCTCCTGCTTCGATCATAACAACTGAATCAGCAGTTGATGAAACAATAAGATCTATATCTGAGTTTTCTAGGTCTGAAGTGAGGGGATTAATAATAGTTTTTCCATCTTTAAGACCTACTCTTAAGATAGATACAGGACCACTCCACATAAGAGAGGAGACTTCCACTGCAGCTGCTGCTGCAATTGGTGCTAAGTCTGCAGCTTGGTTTTCTAAATCAACTGAAAGAACAGTTACAACAACTTGAACTTCACGCTTGAAACCTTTAGGGAAAAGAGGTCTAATAGATCGGTCGATTACTCGAGCTGTGAGGATCTCTTCGTCAGAAGGTCGACCGTCACGTTTCACCCATCTACTGCCCTTAATTTTTCCACCAGCATAGAGTCTTTCTGAATATTCTACTGAAAGAGGGAAATAGTCTCGATCTGATTCGAGACCCACAGCACATGTTGCAAGAACGATAGTATCACCTAGTTGTGCAACAACAGCTCCATCAGCCTGTTCTGCGTATTCACCGTGTCGTAGTTGAAGTTCTCTACCACCAAGTTTTAACGTTTTTTCTACAATTTTCATCTAATAATAATTTATTTTATTTCTAACTCTTTTTTAAGAGCGTCGAAGCGTGCTTCGTCGCGCTTGTGAAGATAAGCCAGCAATCTTCTTCGCTTGGCAACCATTGAAAGAAGCCCACGTCTTGAGTGTACATCTTTTTTATGAATCTTTAAATGCTCAGTTAATTGATCAATTTGTGCTGAGAGGAGTGCAATTTGCACTTCTGGAGATCCAGTGTCGCCTTTTTCTCGGGCGAATTTCTTAATAATATTTGTTTTATCTTCTTTTGTTAATGCCATTTTAGTGTCTAGTCAAAATACAAGCCAAGTAAATCTTGGATGGCATCCTAGATAAACCTTGCCTGTATCGAATGCAAGTGTAACATGTCTAGACTCAATTTGCAATATTAGAGGTCAAAACCTATAATTTGAACAACTAAAAAGCACATAAACAAAGAGGTGTAAAAGATGAAGGCCAAAAGAAAAAGAAGTGGTATTCACTTTGCAATTTCGAATATGGCAATGCTTAACACAAAGACTGCATGGCTAGCCGCAACTCCTATTGAGTACTGGATGCGTCTTGCAAAATTATGTGGTGCTCGTATTGAGTGGTTCCCTCTCAGTTGGAAAGCAGTACCAACAATTCAGTTGGCTACTGGTTTGGTCAACCGTCCATTGTTACGAGAGGGCATTAGTAGCTTTCATCAAAGCTATCTATATGAAACATCTCTACCTTGGGCACTAGAAAGTCATCAAAAAAATAAAGCAGCATTACCGTCGTATTTGGCATTGCAGCACAGATTTGTCTCGATGCGGTCAATTATTGAGATGCAGAGACGATATTTTAAGAATAAACTGCCTGTCGTGCATTATTTTCCAGAGAAGTTTCAGTTTAGTAGTTTTCCTCAAAGAGTTCAGATTATTCAACAAATACTTGACGAGGAGGATATTACATCAGTATTTGAATTAAAGGTCTGGGCTCGAAAGAAAGGGGTTAGATTTGTATACGATACAAATCACTCAAGGAATCTCTCTTTGGGAGATTGGCGTACTGTCATTCATGATGCAATAGATATGATTGAAGAAATTCATATCAGGACTGGTGCATATGTTGCCGGCAAGACAGATGAACAGCTTATGACTAGCAGAGATGAGACTTTTGATATCTTTAGAGGTGTGTTCGCATCAGAACTCACGCACATCTTGCAGCTGTTTAAACAGCTAAACTGGCACGGGCTTGTAACAATTGAGGTTCCCACCGAGGAGCTCTTAACAGTATCAGGAGAGAAGGCTACCGTCATCACACCCGAGAGATTTGTAGATTTACACTCTGCATTTATACGTCAGATTAGAGTAGCACTTACGTAGTTATCGACAAGAAGACTTTCTTTTTGGAAGTCTTCTTTACTTCAAAAACTTCTCAAAAAATTTCCCGGGCTATTTATCACATGTTGGCGATTTCCAACGCTTAATGCAATAAACAGCCCTTCGTGATGTGCAAGATGCTACCGTAGGATAGCGAGGTGAGAAATTGGGTCGAATTACCCAGGAACTTCTCCAAAATGGCTGATTAGATTCTACAAGATTATAAATAAAAATAACATAGTTAATATATTGAGGTTTTGATAAGGAGAAGAAAGATAAAACAGATCGTCGTCGGGGAAGCCAGCTATAAGCCAGGATGTACTACGCCAGAAGGCGACAACGATCTGTTATTAAGGGGTTCAACCTCATCAGGGCCCATGGACGGGTCAAACCAATTCGAAAGATACTTTCTACATTATTGAGGACAGGGCGGCGTATCGCGCAGCTCGCGATAGCGGCGTTCCTCAACCAGGTTTGTAGAAAGTATCAACTACTTTTCAAAGCAACTTTTTCAAGGTAAGTGCGAGTTGCTTCGAAATACTAATGGTATTTTATATTATAAGATGAAAATGTCAAGTATTTACTTGAAACAAGCCTTACTTTGAGTTTGCGCCTTTGAAGATTTTTGGCTCAAGCCAACTTGCTGGGGCTTCATCAGTACTTTCATCATCAGCGGGAATCTCTGCTGATTGTGATTGCTGTGGTCGTGCATCGGTCTGAGATACAGCTTGAACTTCTTTTTTTTCTTCTGTGTGATCCTGTTGATCTTGTTTTGGCCCCCTGTTTCCTTGATTATAATCCGCACTTGAGTCTCCTCCGGCTCGAGTAAGCTCAGCTGCAAGCTCAAAAGTATCAGCATTCACAGCTGTGTGTGAGAAATCCCTTGTTCCTTCCTTAAGGCCAGCAAGAAGATTAGATGCGATATCTTTAGGGATCTGAGGAGTAAATTCTTTAATATAGCTAGCCATCAATTCACTAATAGATGCTCTATGCGCAGCGAACGACGTTATTGTTCTATTGTTAATGCTTGATGCAACATCTTGCTTGCCTATATGGGCAAGTTTCGCACTAGCAATAGTGTCATTTGAAATATCAGGGAAGTGACCCTCATTCGCACCACCAATTAAGATAACAGTATCTGCGCTCATACCGGAATATTTAACATCTACTTGATTTTCAGTAGGGGAACTCGCATTGGGTTTTGGAATCACTGATAACTTAAACTCTTGTGTTTGCTCGTCAATGTCATATGTGACTCTCTCAATATTTTGTGGATCATAATTTTTGAATCGGATAACTAAATTCTTATCGCCAATTTCAGAAACTATTTTGTTAACTCCGACTAGCCTATTAAATTCAACAAGCATAGGAGATGGACATGCTATATGTACCTTTTTCCCTGTATCTTTAATCGTAAGATACAGTGCGAGACCTGATGCAATCTGGTCAAGATATGGGTTTTTAGACACCAAAATTAATACTGATTGGCTATTTTCTATAAATTGTTTTAGTGATTTTTCCATTTATTTAATACTTACAAGTATATCTCCAACTTCAAATTCAAGTTGCGGTCTGATTAATGCTCCACATTCCTCACCGGCTTTTGCTTGTTCAAGTTCATTCTTCTCGCGCCTAAGAGAAACTATTTTTGCAATTCCCTTTTCGCGCTCACCTCGCATAAGCTTCACCTTATCACCATTTCTTACAATACCTTCTAAAACCTTCCCTCCAGCAACTTGGAGCTTATTATAGGGGAAAATTCCCAAAATTTCGAGTTTTCCTTTGATTTCATCTTTTCCAGACTTAATAATCTCTTCAACCTTCTCAATAAGCTTATAGATTATGTCAAATTCAAAGACATCTACTTCTTCATTTTCAGCAAGTTTTTTGACAGAATTAGGAACTTTTGCCTCAAATGCAAGAATCACAGCATCGGCTGCTTTTGCCGTAAATACGTCAGTTTCTGTTACCTCACCAACAGATGCATTGAGAATAAAGACTTCATCATTCAAACTATACTTGATTGCGTCAATAGAACCAGCGGACTTTACTTTAATAACAAGGGGAAGCTGATCCTTTTGCATGTGGTGATCTTCCTTATTATTTTTAACAAGTGCATATGCCTCAGAAGAGAGGACAGATCCAACAGGGGGAAGGTCAGAAAACCCCATTATAACTACTGGTTCTCCAGGAAATACTTTTGCAACTCCTTTGCCATTTTCATCAAACAACCCTTTTACTTTTACCTTTTGATCACCCCAGTAAATTTCATCACCTCGAGAAAGTGTCCCATTTCTAATGACAACAGATACAACAGGTCCACGCTTGTCTTTATTAGTTTCAATAACAGTTGCTTCAAGTTGACCATCCGGATCTGCTTGAACATCATTCACCTCTGCGACCAAATGAATCAACTCAAGAAGCTCATCGATGCCATCACCCTGAGGTGCAGAGATTTTTACAAATGGTGTGTCTCCGCCTCGAGATTCAAAAAACACTTCACGTTTCTCCATTTCAGAAATCGCTTTTTCAAAATTAGAAGAGGGGAGATCCATCTTTGTGAAAGCAACGATAAAAGGTGTTTTTGTCTGTTTTATGTATTTCAATGCTTCTTCTGTCTGAGGCTTGGGTCCATCATCAGATGCGACAATTAAAATTGCCAAATCAGCAATCTTTGCACCACGTTCACGCATAATAGAAAACGCCTCATGTCCTGGAGTATCAATAAATGTGATTTTTCCTTCAGAAGTGTCAAAAAGTGAAGCTCCAATTCCTTGTGTAATACCACCAGCCTCTCCCGCTGCTACGCGAGTTTTACGAATTGCATCCAGTAGCGTCGTCTTTCCGTGATCGACATGCCCTAGAACTGTTACTATTGGCGGTCTTTTTGTCATAGATTGTGTTTGCTGAGTAGGTATTCATTATTCTGCTTCCTGCTCTTCTTCTGAACCAGCATCTGCTGTTTCATCTTGAGTTGTGTCCACATTTTCTTCTGTCTTCTCAGAAGATGCTTCTTTTGTGTCCACATTTTCTGCCTGAATGTCCAACTTTTCTTCCGTCTCTTCTTCCTCCTCTTCACTGCTTTCTTCGACCTTAGGCTTTACTGGGCCATCAGGACCTTCTACTTCGATACGATATCCAGTAATTCGGGATGCAAGGCGTACATTTTGACCATCTTTACCAATTGCGAGTGAAAGTTGATCTTCGGGCACACTAACAATTGCAATCTTGTCACCATCTTCATTTTTGGTAAATTTGATATTTGTAATATCAACAGGAGCAAGTGTTGCCTTTAAGAATTCTTCTCCATCAGTCGTCCAAGGAATAATATCTACACGCTCGCCACCAAGTTCATTTGTAACAGCTTGGACACGAACACCTTTTTGACCGACACATGATCCAACTGGATCAACACCTGGTTGATCAGAAGCAACCGCAATCTTTACACGAGCACCAGGCTCACGAGAAAGTGCCTTGATTTCGACACTTCCTGATGCGATCTCTGGTACTTCTCGAGCAAAAATAGCCTCAACAAATTGTGGGTCTACGCGAGAGAGAACAATTTGTTTACCACGCGGTGTGTCATTGATTTCTTTAAGAAGAAACGTAAGCCTTTGTGATGGATTAAGTCGTTCTGTTGGAACTCGCTCTTCAGCTGGCATAATACCTTCTGCTCGTCCCAGATCAACACGAACATTTGCTCCATCAAAGCGGAGTACAGTTCCTGACACAAGTGTACCTACGCGACCGGAATATTCATCCATCAGAGCACCTTTTTCTGCTTCACGAATTTTCTGATGAATAACTTGCTTTGCTGTTTGTGCCGCAATACGACCAAAGCCTGGGGGAGTAACGTCTGTTTTTTCACTTGTAGGTTCTAGTGTCTCCGGGTCAATATCAAACTGTAAAATTCGAGCCTCACCAGTAGATGGATCAATGACAGCTTCATGCCCAAGCTCTTCAACATCCTCACCACGCTCACGAGCATCTCTTTTATACGCAGCCACATATGCCTGGCGAATTGTTTCTAAAATAACATCAGCATCAAGTCCTCGCTCAGTTGCGATTGCTTTTAGTGCTTGGTTAAATTCTGTTCTTGCTGTTGTACCTGCCATAACTATATTTTATATTCTGTTAAAAAAATAAGCGGGTTTGTTACCCACTCATACTTCAAACAAGGATATTTTAATAAAGAGACAGCAGTAAGTCAACCTAGAGTAGCCTAAAATAGGCCCAAAACATCAATTCCTATAACCCTCATAATGAGACCACTAATAGCAAACATCACAAGACCTATCAGCGCAGCCGTTAAGACTTCACGTCCTTGTGCAAGCTGTTTTGGATCACCAGCTGAGGTCATAATCACAAAAGCTGCATAAGCAATGAGTATGAGAGTTACACCTCCACCAAGTCCAATAGCAAATCGTATAAGTGAAATTGAGATACTAGATACGTTACTGAAATCTATACATCCTATTGCTGTCGGAATTCCTGATGTATTACCCTCACAACCAGCCCATTCAAAGCCATCGTTTGGTGCACGACCTCCTAACGCAGAGCAGGCTTGTCGGCTACGGCAACAAGAATACGTAGAACTACTTACATTTGAGCTATCGCATTCAACTGGATAGTTTCCATCAAAGGCATCGTTGCAGCCCTGAATAAAACCTCCTCCTGGAGCAATAATTGTTGTTCCAGGAACTTGGATACATTGCTGCGCCTCACCACCAGCTTCTTCACAATTGTTTGTGGATGGACAACAATAATCATATCCTTCAATAGAGCAAGAAACATCTCGTCCCTCAAATGTATCACAACCTTCAAAGGTATCAGCGTCACCAGTAACACCGATATAACGACATTCATTTATATAATCACGACAGCTTCCACCACCAATAAGAAGATCGCAATACTGACCATCTCCACATGTTGCAAAGCTCACAGGGTCAGTTATTGGTGGGCTCATACTATTACTGCGGCAGACGCTAGTTCCGTTTATATTATCAACAGAAACTGTATATCCTGGAGGACAGGTGGGGCACCAATCATCACTCCAAGGTGTCTCATCTTCTTGAAGTTGTTGGAGTGCAGCATCATATGAAGCTTGATCTTCAAAAAAACACATCGGAGTCGTGCCACCATTCCCATCTGGAATATATTCAGCGCAATCGCACAAATTTGCTCTCCCACTGCCGTCTGACGCAACCAAACCTGCCTCATCGGTGTTGTTGAAACAGATATTATACTCAGATGCATTGCAGACATTGCCGGGAGGATTATCACAATTAAATTCAACATCTTCTTGTGAATGGACACAAATACCACCACCTTGACCGACACCAGGGTAAGGAATAAAACAACCACCTTCTGAAGAGCACGACTGGCTGTCATATAAATACGGATTTCCGGCGGTCTGGCTTACATTGCACTCATCATAATTATATTCATCTGCAGAGCATTGCGTGAGATCAACTCCGGCACAGCCTTCAAATCGTTCACCTACAAAACATTGCTGTCCAAAACCACATCCTTGAAAAGTTTGTGCAACCGTACAGCCCACACAGACAGCACTACAGAAGGTTGTATAGTAATTGCCATCATTTGATATATACATTGTCCTGCCACCGCACACAGCCGGTCCAATAAGTGTATTATCTTGTGCCAGGAGAGTAGGAGAAGAGTATTGTAAGAATACAAACAAAAATATGGACAAAATGAGGCTAAATAGTTTTGCAAACTTGGACATTCTGTCCTGATTGTATCATTTTTAAAGGCCTTCTTCTTGAAGGTTTTTGAATACATCCTTTTGTGCTCTTGTCAGTTTTTTGGGAACTTGGACATTTACCTTCACATAAAGATCTCCGTGACCTTGATGTCTCAAATGCTTAATTCCTTCGCCTCGTAGTCTGATATAACTACCAGGCTGAGTTCCAGCACGGATCTTTAGCTTTAGATCTTTACCATTAAGTGTTGGAACTGATACATTGTCACCCAATACAAGTGATGAAAATGGAACAAGCTTTTCAACATACACATCAGCTCCATCTCGTTCAAACGTTGCAGAGGGTTTAACATTTATTGAAAGGATAAAGTCATTAAATTGAATGCGTGAACCATCATCAACTCCAGCTGGAATTTTAATAGTTCTTTTTTTACCTTCAATTGAAACATCCTTCTCAACACCGTGTACAGCATCCATAAAGTCGATATCGATAGAGTAGCGGGGAATACGAGGACCTCTTTGGCCGAAAGGAGAACCACCTCCGAAAAATTGCTCAAAAATTTCAAAGGGATCACCAAAATCAAATTGCTGACCATTAGCTGCATTTGTTGTGTATGTATATTGAAATGGTCCTTGTTGGCCACCATATCCACCAGCAAATGGATTGCCACCTCTAGCGCCTGCTCCGCCGGGGGAGAAGGCCGAATGGCCAAACTTATCATAAGCTTGTCGTTTATTCGCGTCGGACAATATTTGATACGCTTCGTTTATCTCTTTAAACCTCTTCTCTGCCGCTTCTTTGTCGCCGCCTTGATGTTTATCTGGATGCCATTCCATCGCCTGTTTGCGATATGCTTTTTTGAGCTCATCTGCACTCGCCTCTTTTGTGACGCCTAAAATGTCATAGTAGTCTGTTTTCCCTGCTGCCATAGTGTGGTAATTGTATCAAGTAAGCATATGTTTGTTAAGCAGTTAATAGAATTGAGTGCTAAACCACGGAGAATGATATATGCTGGTGGTCAAGAAAGATAAAAAACAGTAGGTAGAATTCAGATTAGAGTGTTTTGTTAATTAATTGTAAACTAAACAGTCGTTGTCGAAGTATTAGTAGTAGATGTACTTGTTGACGAAGAAATTGCAGTACCTGTGCTAGTCGCCGCACTAGTAACAGAATATCCATTTGAACCCGTAGCTAAACTGTTAACAGTCCTGTTAATCTGGCGGGCATCGCTTATAGGCTTCGCTGTAGCGTCAAGTAAATTAGATATATTTTCACTAAACTTTTTTGATGTTTCTAAAACAGTTGTTGGCTGTACATATCTATACGGATAGTGTTGTTCAATTCTCAATTTGGGAGATGGACTTGATATAAATGTTTGTATAAAAGCAGCTGAAATCGCTAAATTTTTACGATCCATTATTCCCCTTCAACAACTTCGCCTTCTTCTACATCCCCTTTATCCTTTGGAGAATCTTTTTTGTCTTCAGTAGAGTCAGTTTCACCTTCTGGTTTTGCTTCTGATTGAGAAGCCTCATACATCTTCTTTCCAATTTCTTGAAGCTCAGTTGAGAGTTCCTCTATCGCCTTCTCTATCTTTTCTTTATCAGATTCTTCTTCATCTCTAGTAGATTTTAGAGCATCAATTTTTTCTTGTACTTTCTTCTTGAGATCATCATCTACCTTGTCCCCAGCATCCTTGAGTGACTTCTCTGCCATACCAATCATTTGGTCGGCACGGTTTTTTAGATCTATCGATTCTTTTTTCTTCTCGTCATCTGCCTTGTGCTTTTCTGCCTCTTCTTTCATTCTTTCTACTTCGTCATCAGAAAGACCAATAGCACCTGAAATTGTAATATCAGTTTGCTTACCTGACGCGTTATCTTTAGCAGTGACTTTTAGAATTCCTGATGCATCAATATCAAACGTAACCTCAATTTGTGGGACTCCACGAGGTGCTGGAGGAATACCATCAAGTATAAATTTACCTAAGGACTTATTGTCAGCAGCCAATGGGCGTTCACCTTGAACAACGTGAACTTCAACTTGTGTCTGATTATCAGCAGCAGTTGAGAATGTTTCTTTCTTTGATGCAGGGATTGTTGTATTTCTCTCAATCATTGGAGTAGCAACCCCACCAAGAGTTTCGATTGCAAGTGTCAACGGAGTAACATCAAGAAGCAAAATATCCTTCACATCTCCTGCCAACACTCCACCTTGGATTGCAGCACCAATTGCGACAACCTCGTCAGGATTTACAGACTTATTTGGATCTTTTCCAAAGAAGTTCTTTACTTCCTCAACAACTTTAGGCATACGTGTCATTCCTCCAACAAGGATGATTTCGTCAATATCATGTGCATCTACCTTAGCGTCTTTAAGCGCAGAATCTACCGGCTTAAGCGTTTGTTTAATCAGATCCTCTACCAAGCTCTCAAGCTTTGCTCGTGTAAGTTTAAGATTCAAATGAAGTGGTTGACCATCTTTCTGAGTAACATATGGTTGGCTAATTTCAACTTCAGGTGCAGCAGAAAGTTCAATTTTCGCTTTTTCTGCAGCATCTCGAATTCTTTGAAGAGCCTGTTTGTCTTCTCGAAGATCTACAGCATTGTCCTTTTTGAATTCCTCTGCAATCCAATCAACAATTTTTTCATCAAAATCATCTCCACCAAGGTGAGTATCACCATTAGTAGCTTTAACTTCAAATACGCCATCTCCAAGTTCTAGAATTGAGATATCAAATGTTCCTCCTCCAAGATCATACACAGCGATTTTTTCTGCATTTTTCTTTTCCAATCCATATGCAAGAGCAGCTGCAGTTGGCTCGTTAATAATACGCTCAACTTTTAGTCCTGCAATTTCACCAGCTTGTTTTGTTGCTTGTCGTTGTGAGTCATCAAAATACGCAGGCACAGTAATAACAGCTTGTGTAACTTCTTCTCCAAGATACTCTTCAGCATCTTTCTTGAGTTTCATCAGGACACGAGCGCCAATTTCTTGTGGAGTATATTCTTTACCATCAATTTCGATTGCGGCCATTTTATTTTTACCCTCAATAATGTCGTAACCAACAAGTTTTTCAGATCGTTTTGTTTCTTCATCAGTTTTTCGGCGACCAATAAGGCGTTTTGCGGAGTGTACTGTTGTCTTAGGATTCAAAACCATCTGACGCTTTGCAACGTCACCAACGAGATTCTTTTTTGGCTCCACAACAGATGGAGTAATATTTCGTCCTGTATCTGCAGCAGGGATAACCTTGGGTTGTCCACCCTCCATTACAGCGACGACTGAGTTAGTTGTTCCTAAATCGATTCCAATTATTTTTCCCATTTTTATATAATTTACTTTCTATTTGAGTCACCCATTGCGGGAGACAGTCATAAATATAATACTAGCACTCAGGTGTGTCAAGTGCCAAATTGTGAATTGGCGCCAGACAACAATTGTTGAAAGGCGCCTTGCCTGTACTAGGATCTTGTCGGAATTTGATATTCTATTTGCCAGTATTCGTCGTGCGTCCCGTCAGCATGATAGTAGTTTCCATACAAACCATCTATATGTTCTAGCTCAGGGTGTTTCCCAACTAATACTGGAAAGAACTGGTCGATTTCTGACTGATCAAAAAGTGCTCCGGCTATTCCATCGGCATAACAGACATCTGCGATGACCCGACCATCTGCCAACTTCGTGACATGAAGAGTGCAAATATATGGATCCCCATAGATTTCTCTTTGAAAAGCAAAGAATTTAATGAGCGCTATCTCTTCAAATCCGCATTGCTGTAGGTACAGTACATGATTAGGGTCATCCTTACGACTATTGTCCACCCAAGAACCGCCTTCTTCCTTCAATCTCTCCGTACTGATAGTTGCGTTTGCCATCTTTTCCTCCTAGTAGGTTATTTGGCAACGAAGTGTATCACTTTTATTTATATACAACCACCTTAGCGTGGCGGATGATTGGGCCATCAGCTAATCTCCAACCAGCCTGTGAGACTTCTTTAATAGTTCCGGACTCCCCTTCTTCTTCAACAGCATCAATTGCTTCATGTAATTCTTCGCTAAATACATCACCTGGGGTAACTTCTATTTTAATAATCTGTTCTTCACGCAAATTATTTTCCAGCTCCCCTATTGCCATTGCCAATCCCCCATCTTGCAAATGAGATTGAACATCATAGAACATATCAAGCGTTGGGAGTATACGACTAAAAACTCTAGATTTTATTCTTGGCTCAAACTCCCCTGCTTCACGATCAACTCTGCGGCGGAGATTATCATAATCAGCCAAAGCTCTTTGAAGCTGTGCTTCCAACTCACCTATCTGTTGCTCAAGTTCAGTAGTCTTTGAACTTTTTTCTTTTTTTTGTTGTGATTCCCTTCTTTCTTTATTCATGAGTAATTTCTGCAATTATTCTCCCAAAGTATCGTACCATAGGTATCACTCGAGAATAGTTCAATCTTGCAGGTCCCAATACCCCGATGGCTCCTTCGTGTGAACCAGCCTGAAATCGGCTGGCAACAATACCAATAGGCTCAAAAAAATCCCATCCAAGTTCTTCTCCGAAAAGAACTTCAATAGGCGTCATACCGGTTAAATGTTCAAAAAAAAGCTTGTGCATTCTTTTTCGTTCTTCGATGACATTGAAGAGACTCTGTACAACTTGATAGTCATAAAACTCTGGATTATGAAAAAGCGTTGAATGTCCATAGCTTGCGATCGTTCCATCATCTAGTACAGCGATTGCAAGTAAGTCTGTTTTGTCAGATAAATTATGTGTCGCCTCATTAAGAAGTTCTAAAATATTATCTCGAGAATCCCAGATAGATTCTTTAGCGTGCACTTCATCTGTCACGCTAATCGCCTTCTCATCCATAAGCTGATTAATATAAAACTTCATTGCAATAGGCGTAGGCACACGACCAGCTGATGTATGAGGCTGACGCAGAAAGCCTTTTTCCGTAAGAGTAGACATTTCATTACGAATCGTGGCTGGAGAAACTCCTAAATTATATTTACGCTCTAAATTTACTGAGCCCACAGGCTCAGCTGTGTCGATATACTCATCGATGATTGCTTTGAGTAGTTGTGTCTGTCGTATGCTTAATGTTTCCATAAACTAGCAATATAATATCAAGAGTGCTAGATATTAGTCAATTCAGAGTATCTATGTATACATCTTGAACTTCTGGTTCTCACCTACTAATATGTCTGTTAGGAGAGGGAACGTCACTTGTTGTTTCTAGAACTGTTTCTCAGCAAACGAGCGTAGGGAGCTGGGAAAACTGTTATAGGTACGAGGGCCAAAGGGTTTAAACTCCCGAACTGGAAGATAAGGTGAATAAGACCATCCTAGGTGGTTCACCGAAACTCCAGACGCACAGAATTACGCGTGGTACCTCTCCTTTTATTTTTTTTGCAAATTAATACCCCAGTTTGTATACTTGGCAAGTCAATCGTACGTAGCATTGCTACAGAAAGGTACATAATGGCTAACGAGTTTAAAAAATCTGGTCATGATTACATGCTGATTGGTATGCAAGCTGAATGGAAGGAAGACCATCCAGATGAACTATTTCCAGATATCGCAGTTGTTGAATCACTTCCCGACAATAAGAAGCTTCATGTTTTTATCTCAGATTCACACTGGAAAAAACGAGATTGGGACTTGAAGCATACTCACCAAATTGCAAGGTTAATAGATAAAGAATTTGGTGACGGTACTGAAGTGAGATATTCAGGGAAGACGACATATACGGTCAATGAGCGTGAATATCATGTCTTACAGATATTGTACGCTCATGCAGAAGCTGTACATTCAGGTGGATATGTCACAGGACAAATAGAAAAAGTTCGTATCTGATAACTCGTATGTAAGCAGTTGGGGATTTTCCAAAATTCCCAACTGGTATATTTACACTTGGCTAGTATCTGAAGGAGTTGGAACAATACTCTCCTCCTCTTTTGATAGTGAGCCAATCTTTCTTAATCGCAGAACTTTTAATATAGCGTAGAGTTCCTCTGATCTCATTAATAAACTTAAGGCAATATAGATCGCTACTCCAATTAATACTGTCATTCCAGATAGAATAATCAGGTTGGTTGTATAACGTGTGTCTAGAACAAAAGCTTCAAAATTAATAGTTCTAATTGACTCACTTCCTACAAATGAAATTTGCTTAACCCATACTGATCGATCAAAAAATTTCAAAAAGTAATACATAATAAAGGCAGATCCAGCTGAAGCAATAAGACTTTTTACAACTGGTAACAAGCTGAAAAATTTTCCATGATTGAGCTTTTTTGAAACAAGAAAATAGAGCACACAAGCTTGGAATATCTGACCGACTGCATAACTTGCTGCAAGACCCCAGGTTGGTACGTGTAAACCCATTATCAATAGAAAGCCCATACCAATTGAAATAAATGTCGCAACTAGTGAAACTTTTACAGGTGTTTTTGTATCATGCAGTGCATAAAATGAGCGTGTTAGTAGAAGTGATGCTGCCTGGAACGGGACACCAACGGCAAATGCCGATAACACAAAACCAGTTTGGATTGTGGCTTCCCAATCAAAGATATTTGTACCAAACAGCAGACGGATAATTGGTACACGAAGAACAATTAAAAAGGCAGCCATTGGAATTATCAAAAACATCACTTGATAGATAGTTGTTTTAAGTGTTTGTTTAAACTTTTTCAGATCCTCAGATTGAGCAGAGAGTGTTGGTAAAGCTGCTTTTGCAATAGATAATCCTACTAAACCTACTGGCAAAGCTTGTGCTGAATATGCAAATGTATAGTACGTATATGATGCAAGCGTGATTAGCGATGCCAAAAAGAGTTCTGCCATCTTGGATAGCTGTAAAATGAGGAGTTCAATTACTCTCGGTGTTGCTAATCGACCGATCTTCTTCACATCAGCTGTTGGCTTAATTGCGAGTTTAAATCGAAAACCAAGCTTATATGCGAATGGCAGTTGAATAATAAAGTGACAAAAAGCTCCAATAACAACGCCAAGTGCGGGTGCAAGCAATCCTAGCTGATCCACAAAAAGATATGTTCCCAAAATTATCCCTAAATTATAAAAAATTGGTGCGAGTGCAGGTATTAAAAACCTCTTTAGGCTCTCTAATACCCCAGTCATCGCGTAACTCACGACAAAAAATCCTTGTGCTGCGAATAAAACTCTCGCAAGATAAGCGATCTGTATTGTTTGATCAGGATCAAATCCTGGTGCAATAACTGAATAAATATGTGGTGCAATGAGCCCAAACAGTATTGCTAGTACTGCAAATACAAGTAGTCCAATATTCAAAGCTCGAGAGGCTGTATCAAATGCCTCGTCTGGGTCTTTTTTGTGACGTGCACTAAATACAGGTATAAACGCAGAAGATAAAGCGCCAAGTGTTAAGACTTCAAAAACAAGATCTGGAAGCCTAAAGCTTGCAAAGAAGAGCGCCAACTCACTGTCTACAAAAAAGTGCGCTAAAACACGCAATCTCACGAGGCCAATCACGCGTGAGGCAACAATCATAAGCATAATAATCAGACTTGCAGAAAAGATAGTTTCTTGTGGTTTTGTAAGAATTGCTTTTGATTTTTGCCAGAATTTATTCATTTGATTGATATTTTAACGCGCGTAAGCTATACTCACCAGTGCAAAACGCAATTTAATCATACATACATGCCAGTAACTAAAACAGCAAAAAGAGCTCTCCGAAGCTCAAAAAGAAAAGAGCAAATCAACAGCATCCTGCAATCAAAGCTTGAAGCTGCAATTCGTGTTGCTTCAAAATCAGGTAAAAAAGATGACATTACTCTTGTTTCAAGTCTCGCAGATCGCGCAGCTAAGCTTAATATTATCCACAAAAATAAAGCAGCTCGTATAAAATCCCAAGCTTCACAATTTGGCCGCAAATAATCGATTGTTTTAAATTCGCCAAAATTTATCTATACTGATTCTAGTACACATTGATTGTGTGCGTTTCATGCTATGACTGCCAAAACAAAAAAACATATAAATCTGCTTCCAAAAGAAGACTTTGATAAAACAACGCTGGGGCGAATTCTCAAATGGTCGCTTTCAACTTTTCGCTATATAGTGATTTTGGTAGAGCTCATCGTTGTTGGAGGCTTCTTGTCTCGTTTCTATTTTGATGTTCGTATTAACGATCTTAACGATGCAATCAAACAGCAATCAGCAATTATCGCAGCCCGCCGAGACTTTGAAAATGAGTTTCGAGAAAAGCAGCTCAAAGTATCTGTCCTCTCCTCAATTGATCAAAGTTCAACAAGCCTTGTTACCGTAACAGACTCAATCGCAAGCTATATTCCTCTTGATACGAGAATTGAAAACATCAGTCTAGAATCAAAAAAGGTAGAACTGCGGGTATCCTCTGCTCGAGAGACCTCGATATATGACCTTATTAATCTGATGTCCAATGATGCTTTATTTGATACAGTAACACTTGGAAATGTTGAACAAAAAGCTGACTCACCGTTTCTCTTTTTCACAATCCATGCAGACGTAAATACAACAAATGGCTAGTCTTGACCAAAGTTATCAGTTATATAAAAGATATGCGAAAAACCTTGTGCTTATTTATAATAAGCGACAGGATGTTCGCACGTACATCGAACTGATGTTGAGTTTATCAGTTATTGTAGTCTTCTCTATTTTTGCAATTAAACCAACATTTATTACAATCGCGGAGCTCCAAAATGAAATAAAAGGAAAACAAGAGACACTAAACCTACTTTTACAGAAAGTGGATGATTTAGATACTGCTCAGGCGCTATATATTCAGAATACAAACCTGATACAGCTATTAGATGTGGCTGTACCAGATGGTCCACATCCTACCCAACACGCACGTCAGATCGAAGGTCTTGCACAAACACATTCAGCTCAGCTTGTATCTATGGATATTCAAAGAGTAACCCTTCTCGGGGCGCAAGCACCAGCCACACAAACTCAAGAAATAACCCCTGATCAAACGGACCTCTATCCCACATCAGCTTCAAGTATTGAATTATCTTTTAGTGCTCAAGGAAGATATGAAAATGTTAAAGAGTACATTGGTACAATACAGAGAATGAGACGCCCTGTTTTTATTGATAAGATTTCATTACAGCCAGAACCTGAGGGAACTGGTGAATCTGTTATCCTTTCTGTAATGGGAAGAACGCCGTTTATTATTAAATAATATGAGAAAAGAAAAACTGCCACACCTTGTTCAGCTCGCAATATTCACATTTATCACGACTTTTGTATGGGTTTCATTTGAGATTTACAGAGCATTCACAAAGCCTGCGCCAGTTGATGTTCCAACGGAGGTTCTGCAGCAGCTCAATCCAACACTAGATCAAGTAACTCTTGATAGGCTGGTAAATCGTATTTATTTAGAAGACTCAGAAATTGGAGATACAGTTATTGTTAATGATCTAGATTTTCAGCAGATAGAAGAAGAGTCTCCGGTTGAAGAGCAAGAATCTCAGGCTGATTCTGTCGAGGAACAAGACCAAGTAGACATTCCAACAGATACAACCGTCGATCAAACAGCAACCGAAAGTGCGCAAAACTAAAATCCCAACACTCATCGCAATCATTTTTCTCGTACTAGGACTAGCAGGCGGCGTGTATCTTGTCCAACAGCAACAAATCTTCAGATTAAGTGCCTCCCCAACATATACTCCTAACGACTTGCGAATTACTAATGTAACAGATAGTTCATTTAGCGTCTCATGGTACACAGACACAAACACCACTGCTTTCATTAGCCTAGGTCAATCACCATCTCTGGGTACTAATTATTTTGAAAGTGATACATCATCAAAAAGGATACACTATATTACAGTAGATGATCTATCGCCTGAAACAACATATTATTTCTCAATTACCTCAGCAGGAGATGAGTTCTTAAATAGCGGGATTCCATGGTCAGTTACAACGGCTCCTACTCTTTCTCCACGAAATTCATCTGAAATAATATCAGGACAAGTGTTTACAAAATTAAATGTTCCTGCTGTAGATGTCGTTGTATATGCACAAATTGGATCTGCCCAGCTACTATCTGCAAAAACTTCTAAAAGTGGGAATTTTTTGCTGCCGTATAACAATGTAAGAGATATAACATTGCAATCATATTATGAAGTCGAGCCAAATACATCTTCTATTCAGCTATTTGTACAAGGCGGACCGCTAGGTATCGCAAATGTACAAACATATCCAGCTTTCACACAGCCAATCCCAGATATAATACTTGGAGAAAGTTATGACTATCGTGAGTCAGGAGAAACAACAAGGGATACTCTTCCAGAAGCTAAAATTGAACTTCCAGAGAACTTCAACCAGGGTTCTCGCTTCGAAATTGATTGACACACCATAAATAAACGTTTAGCATAAATTAATAGTCGTATATTTATGGATCCAACAACTGCCACTACAGAGAATCAGAGCTCAACTCCAAACGGGGTTGGCTTTCCATCTGCAACAGCAGATATGTCGGCCTTCGCAGCGCCAGCTGTGTCATCAGATGATAGCCCTAGTCCAGTTACACAAGTAGCTTCACAGACAGATCCTTCTTCTTCAACTCAAACTACAACGAGTGCAACCATAACACCAGAAACAGTCACTACAACAAGTTCATCAGGATCAAGCTCAGGAGGAAGTCGACGCAGAATAATTATGATTGGATTAGTTCTTGTTCTTGCAGTCGCTGGAATCGCAACCGGAACTTTCCTCTTAAGTCGACCACAAATAGATCAGTCTTTTGCCTGGGATTGTACTTTATATAGATTTGAAGTTGATCAAAGTGGTTCAGTTACTGCCCTCAATGGAAGTGTGCGTGACCTACCAGCACAGCAGGTTGATATATATATTAATGGAGAGCTTTCTGTAACATTTGATGTTCCAGCTCTCAGTTCTGGTGATAGTAGTGTTCTAGGAGTTGTTCCAGTACCTGAAAACAGCAGCTTTACATGGAGAGCTATTGGTAACAAAGATTGTGATCAAACTGGAAGTTTTGGCCCTGAAGCGACTGCGCAATGTAGCCAAGTCAAAGCATTCACGGTTGATTGGGAACCACTTACAACAACGGATCTCACTACTTTGGAAGCAGGCGAACTTGTAAGGTTCACAGTTGGCGGAACAACATCACGAGGATCGTTTAGTGCAGCACGCTTCACCATAAACGGTGAGCTAATGGAAGAAGTAACAACAAAACGTCCTGGAACTGATGAGTTCTATTATGAATATGAGATACCTGAAGAAGTTACCGACTTTACAATCGACGCTGAGATTATGCACTCTGAAGCTGGCTGGATATAAATAATAAAATATGGAATTTATAAAGAAAAATTTTGTAACACTAATGGTTGTAGGAGCTACTGTGGTTCTTGCTGGGGTTGCGGTATTTACAGCACTGCGATTATATCAGCTTCGTGATAATGGTGTGACACCTACTGAACCAAATATATCAGGTGCACAAGAAAGCCCAATTACTGTTAATCCCTCCTCTGGCGATTGGAATTTGCCAGATATGTTTATTGTCACAAACACAGATACTACGAACACCGTTACAGTTGTATGGGAAATTGATTGTTTTGATGAGACAGCCTGTGAGGATACCAACGGTTTACAAGAGCTTCCACCAGGTGAAGCGTTTGAATCAGGCCTTGGATCAATCTGCTCACAGTGGCAGCTAAACCTAAATTGGACAGATACAACCAGCAGTGGCTGGGATTGGCAAGGAGTTTCTCAAACAAGCCCTGCATGTGACAATCTCACAGGAAGTCTTGTTGAAGTAGAAAATCTGACTCAAGAACAGGTTCAAACTACAGACGAACCAAATGCTGTCGCTTTAACAGTTGGCGATTTTGAAACATTACAGTGTACTTCACTCTCTTTCTCTCTTGTAGACACTACAGGTATTGGAGGTACAACAGAAACACCAACCCCTAGTCCGAGCGCAACGGCAACTCCTACAATTGCACCAACTCCGACAGCAACACCAGTTGTAACAGCAAGTCCAACGACCGCCCCAACAATAGCACCTACACAAGCTCCTGAGTTACCTGAGGCAGGAATAGGACTACCAACTTTATTTGGTATTGGAATCGGTTCAATATTGCTACTTGCAGCACTTGGACTTGCTCTGTAAATATACATATATGGCAGCAGAAGTACAAAACACACAACAAACAAATCAAGTGACACCTCAACCTATTGTTCAACAACAAGTACAATCGAATCAACCAGAAGGATTTGTAACAACTGATTCTGGAAAAAAGAAATCTCGATTTGGCCTTGGTAAATTTGTGGGTGTCTTTTCAGTCCTCCTTCTTCTTGCAGGTGTTATTGCTGGTGTTGTACTCGTTGGTCAACCACAGAATTTTATACAAAGAGCTTCAACAGTTATAGATTCAGGACATGTAAATAATCTTTCAGGATGTAGCTCACTTGAAATAGATCCCGCAGCCAAAGCATACTGTAATAGTTTTTGTATTAACGATAACTGTAACCTACCTAGTATCGCGTCCGGTACCTGTGAAATTAGAAGATTTCATTCAAATGACAATAACGATCCTGTTGTAAACGATACTCAAACAGGTTTTGTGAATTCTGCTGGTGGAAAATTAGGTTTTGAACAAAGCTGCGGAGCTGAACAAATTGATGTTGGTTGTTATACTGATGAACTAAATCATGATGGTGTCTACAACGACGGCTTTAAGACTGTTGCTTATGCATGGCGTAGGTATGGTGAGTCTTGTGGCACAAGCCCTACTTCACCACCAACAGGTGGTGGTGATCTACCTCAAGCAAACTGTGAAGATTCAATGGTATGTGTTCCAAAAGAATATTGGGATACTGGTGGTGATAAAGATGGACAGTATGACAACTGCGGTGAAGTTGGCAGACCTGGTGGCCCGGGTGAAGGAAATCAATGTGGAGATGGTGGATACTGTTGTGGACCTACAGGGACTAAAACTCCCCCTCAATCAACACCACAACCTACTCCAACGCCAAAAGCAGTCTGTGGAGAGGGCTGTAGTGTAGATTCTGACTGTGGTGATTCAACCTTGGGAGTTCCGGTTGTGTGTCGCGAAGGCCAGTGTGTAAACCAAACATGTTATAACTCTGGTGGCGATACCGTTTTTGGCAGCAGATGTGACTGTCAACTTCCAAATGCTTGTGGAGCCCCTTGTGGATCTGGTATAGGTCTTTGTGACGAGGGTTACTCATGTACATATGCAGCACAGTCAACATGTGGAGGAAATGGTCAAGGGATCTGTGTACCACGAGGGACGGAAGGTGGTAGAGGTCCTATGACCGATGTGCCACTCTATGATGGATCAGCATTTGAAAGAATGCGTTGTGGTGAAACAACAACCGACCCTGAAAATAGCTTTATTTACCATCCTAGTTTCCCAAATCATGTATTCACATCTGCCGAAGTACTTGAGTATATATGTAATCCTACAGCACCAACGACAGCACCAAGCCCTACGGCAGCTCCAGATATCGGTGCTCAATGTCTCGATATACGAGTCTATGACACTAGTTGGAACCGCTTAACAGTCGCTCAGATGCAAGAGTTGCAGCCAGGAGATACGATTAGGTTAAGTGTCGCTGGAAACACAAATCTTGGATTCTTTTCAAAAGCACGATTTACAATCAATAATGAAAAGACTCCACGTGAGACAACACAAAGAGATCCTCATGTTATAAATTCGATTGATGGATTTTATCTTGATTATATTATTCCAACAGGTACAACAGGTTTAACAATAAAGGGTGAGCTGTATCACGCTAATTTAGGTTGGTTATAAAAAAGTATGAACAATAAAAAAACAATATTTGGATTATTAGCAGTTTTTGTCTTAGCTGGAATAGCACTTGCAAGTGGTATGCTGTTCTACCAGCGACGATCAGACTCTCTTGCACCAAACGCACCTAATGCTCCATTTGCAGGAACAGTTAATCACTGTGAAGTTGTTTCAATTACATTTGCAACGCCTACACCAACAGTAAGTGGATCACCAACAGCCACACCAAGTATCTCCCCTAGTGCATCTCCATCTCTAAGCCCAAGTCCAACGGCTAGCCCTTCTACTATCGCTAGCGCAACACCAACACCAAGTCCATCAAGTACTCCAACACCAACAGCAAATCCTTTAG
>Ga0066639_10000037_pt1 | contig 90780 bp, 85 predicted proteins | sample CryGeyCG2114_010_2_FD_59504 | JGI IMG/M metagenome (GOLD analysis project Ga0066639, IMG submission 59504) | Groundwater microbial communities from aquifer - Crystal Geyser CG10_big_fil_rev_8/21/14_0.10 | ecosystem: Environmental > Aquatic > Deep subsurface > Groundwater | place: USA: Utah...
CTTAAGAGTAGGTTCTTTTTTCTGTTCCAGTGTTGTGTGGTCTGCCTCTTTTGGTTTGGCAGCATAATCAAAAGGCACATCTACTAAAGACTCTTCCCCTTGGCAGAGCATCTCTTCCTCATCGTTAGGAGGACATTGTTTGAGTTCAGGCTCTGTTAATTTTTTCTGCGGTTCCCTGGACTCTTGCTGTGCAGGATCTGTTTTTTCTTGCGGTAGCCTTTTTTCAATCTCCAATAATCGCTGGAATAAAGAAGATAAAGACAAAGTGTGGGAAGTTTGGATGATTTTTAGCAGTATCATTTCTAAAGTGACTTTTTTAAAGGAACTTTTGATTAAATTCCTTGCAGTATTTAACAAGTAGTCCACTATGAATAAAAGCTGTTCTAAAGAATAAATTTTTGCAGAAGATTCATATATTTTAGAGCCATTTGCAGAAAACTGCTTCCAGACCAGTAAATTACGAAAATGTTCTAGAAGCTCATCAAAAAAATACTGAGGGTTGATCCCCTTGTTAAAAACCTCTTCAGAAAGTTCAAAAGCAAAGCGAAAATCATTCTTCGCTACAGCTTGATCTAAATCAAATAGCTTATCTTTAGGAAGAAGGCCTAAACACTGATTAACAGTCTCAGCATGAATATCGCCTCCTTCAAAGCACAAGATCTGCTCAAATATCGACTCGGCGTCTCTTAAGCTACCATCTGCATGGTGGGCAATCATCTCAAATGCGTCTTGGGTAACATTCCTATTTAAGCTGGTAGCAATTGTGAGAAGCTTATCGATGATTTGACTTTGAGTAATACGCTTTAGATCAAACCTTTGGCATCGACTGACAATAGTAGGCAATACCTTGTGAGGCTCTGTCGTTGCGAAAAAAAACTTCACTTGACTTGGAGGTTCTTCTAATGTTTTTAACAAAGCATTGAAAGCCTCTTTGGTTAACATATGCACTTCGTCGATAATATATATTTTATACTTTCCTGAAGAAGGGGAGTAGCACGCTGTGTCGTTAATCTGTCTTATATCATCAATCCCTCGATTAGAAGCTCCGTCAATCTCAATGATATCGAGGGACTGCCCCCCTGTAATCTCCAGGCAAGAACCACATTTATTACAAGGTTCCATATCTTCATTTAGATTTTTGCAGTTCAAGGCCTTAGCAAAAATTCTAGCAAGAGTTGTTTTTCCTACGCCTCTGGGGCCGCAAAATAGGTAACTATGGCTTGCTTTGTCATATTTCAAAGCGTTTTTCAATGTTTGAATGATAGAAATTTGACCTACAACACTTTGAAATGTCTGAGGCCTATATTTTCTAAAAAGAGTTTGATGGCTTTTTTGCATGGCTTTTCTTTTTTTTACATGCCTACAGATTATTAGGGCATTTAATTTTTCAAGTCTATTATATTATGGCTTATTTCTAAAGGCTAACCCTTTTTGTTTTTTTAGAAAATTGATAGAGTGTAATTAAAAGAGAAAACCATGGAAAAAGACACCTCTTCTAAAGAGACAAAAAAGTCGTTCAAAGAACGTCTTGCCCATAATGACCTGGGTTTAAGGCTATTAGTTGGCTTCATTCTATTTTTTTGTCTAGGATTGTTTCTTCACTTTCGAGAGGTAAGAATTGAACCATTAGAGCTAAATAGTATAGCCAAACGCTATATAGTAGCTCAGGTGGACTTTGAGTTTCCCGATGAAGAGGCGACTGTGATTATGAAGCAGGAGTCTTTAAAAGGGATAGGCAGCATTTACCAGATTGAAGAAAAGCAGCTTAGGCAGACAAGGCTAGAATTTGAAAATTTTCTTGTAAGAGATAATTCCTGGAAAGAAAGTCTTCCCGATACATCCATCGACACAATGTATAATATCGCAGATAAATTTGAAGATATGCTGATAGCTAGCAGGTTTTCAGATGCTAGAACCATCCAAAAGATGAAAACCTTAAATTTGTCTACCGAGGACTATTTCATATATACTCCAACAAAAACAGATATTCCTACGTATCTTCCCCAGCAGTACTGGTATGAAATTTTTGAAGATGCTTCTTCTAAAATCAATAATAAGCAGCAGCTTAACTATGTTGTAAACTTTTTTTCTGAAAGAGAATGGTCTTTGACAGAAGATATATCCTCTACTCGAAAGCTTAGAAAAAAAATTACAGATACTGTTCCAGTCAGATATACAAAGATAAAAGCAGGCAGCAGAATCATCGGGCAGACTGAAAAAGTAACTCCTCGTCACTTACTTATGATGCAGTCCATGAAAAAAGCTCTTAATGAATCAAGGCAGCTTTGGGCTCCCTTGACTCTTTTATCTAGCTTTATGCTGTCTTTTATTTTCATTGGTTTAAGTGCGCTATATTTTAAGCACAACCAGCCTGAAATCATCTACTCTTTGCAAAAGCTTTCTCTAATGACTTGTATTGTCATATTGACCTTAGTCTTTGCCAAAGTTACTGAATATATCATTTTGAAAAATCCTTCAGATTTAATAGATACGAGATATCCGCTGATTATACCGTTTGCAACCATGTTGGTTTGCAATTTGCTTAATTCTAGAACAGCCCTTTTTGCTGCCTGCTTTTTGTCGATCATTTTATCTGTAACATTAGCAGTTGATCATGATCGGTTTTTAATTATCAATTTAGTCACTTCGCTTACTGTTATTATTACAACTGGTTCTTTAAGGAAGAGAAAAGAGGTTTTTGGTGTTTTTGCTAAAACCTATTTAAGCGCTATTCCTGTTTTATTCGTTTTTAATTTTGGAGAAAACTCCCTTTGGAACCCTGCTCTTGCAAGTGATTTTTTAAGCTCTTTTATTTTCATGCTGACCTCAGCTATTTTAGTGGTAGGCCTTCTCCCTATTTTAGAATCTTTATTTCATATTATGACAGATATGACTCTAATGGAGTTCATGGATCCTAATAACGAACTTCTACAAAGACTTGCGATAGAAGTTCCAGGTACATATCAACATTGCCTTGTTTTGGGGAATTTAGCGGAAGCTGCGGCACAAGCAATAGGCGCTAATGGGCTTTTTTGCCGAGTTGCCTGTCTTTATCATGATATTGGCAAACTTAACAACCCTCACTTCTTTACAGAAAACCAACAGGGCGGAGTAAACATTCATCAGCTTTTAACGCCTCAAGAATCAGCTCAGGTAATTATATCCCATGTTAGGGATGGTGAGATGCTAGCAAGGAAATATCGCCTCCCTCAGCCATTTATTGATATTATCTTACAGCACCATGGGACAACTTTAGTTTTTTATTTTTATGCTAAAGAAGTGGAGCTTAAGGGGGGTAAGAAAGAAGAGGTTGATGAAAAGCTTTTTAGATATCCAGGTCCTAAGCCCCATAGTAAAGAATCAGCTATCATCATGATTTGCGATACGCTGGAAGCAGCTTCTCGTTCCTTAGAAGAGACATCCGAGGAGGCTCTAACAGAAATGGTCAACAGGTTGGTTAGGGAAAGATCTGAAGATGGGCAGTTTGATGAGTGTAATTTAACTTTTGAAGAGCTTGGAATTATTAAGAAAACTCTTATTAAGACCCTATCTGTGAGCCATCATGTAAGAGTAAAATATCCTAAAAAAGCTTAAATTATTGAAACTTTCTAGTTAATAGTTTTCGAACTGCCTTATCATCGTCTTCATCGTAAATGTCTCCAACAATCTCTTCTAAAATTTCTTCAAGGGTAACGATGCCCAACTTCTTTTTTTCTTTGGAAAGCACAATAACCAAATGCGTTCGTTTCTCTTGCATTAGCCTTAGAGAAGATAGTATCGGCATATCCTCTTGTACAAAAACTGCCTCTCTTATGACAGATCTCCAATCTTTTCCCATTTTATTTACGACCATAAATTCTTTAGTATTTAGTATTCCTATAATATCTGTATTTCTTATAACAGGAATACGGGTATGGCCTGAGGCTAAAGCAATGCTTTCTACTTCTTCTTGAGACTGTTTTTCTTCTACCACTACAGTATTTTCCCAGCTGAGAAGAATTTCGCTTACCGTGACACTTTCTATTTTTACAATATTTAAGACATATTTTTGACTAGGAGGTGAAATTACATCTAATGCAACAGTCGATTCATCTACAGCCTCTTTTGAGACATGTTTTTTTGGAAGAAAAGCTATCACCCGCTTAGTGGAAACTTCTAAGATCATGACAATTGGATAAGTTATATAACTCATCCATTGAAGAAAACGAGATACTTTTAATGCAAAGTAAGAAGGCCTTCTTAGCGCTATAGTTTTGGGCACCAGCTCACCTACTACAACGCTTACATAAGTAATGGGAGAGACAACAACTAAAATAGCTATAAGCTCTGCAAGAGGCATATCTAAATGGAATGTATCCTTAATCCAGGGAGTTAATGATCCTTTGGCTAAGACTCCGCCAAATGCCGACCCAAGAGCGCCAAAAAAAGTGATGCCTATTTGAATAACTGATAAGGTTTTTTCAGGATTTTCTCTTAAGTGTAACAATAGCTGGGCTCTTTTTACTTTTTTTTGTACTAGAGCCCTTAATGTAGATTTTTTAGTAGCTATAAAAGCTGTTTCGGAACCGGCAAGAAAAGCATTAAAAAGAATACAAACGCAAATAACAAGTATTTCTATCATTAGATATTCAATATGCTCTTTCTATACTTTCTATAAATACCTAATAACTATTAGTTATCTATTTGTATATTCTTTTCTTTTTTTCCTAGTCCTGTTCGATTAGACAGTTCGAAGATGTGTTTTCATTTTTTCATTTCGATCACTAATAGAAGTATGAGGATCTGTAGAAAAACCAATCGCTTCTTTAAATAGTACTTTGCCTAGGTTTTCATAGCGTTCACTATTTGCATAAACTTTATCTTCGGTCAACTTCTTTGCTTGTTTAATTAAAGATTTGAACCTATACACTGAATACCTCACTCCTAAATCAAGACTATTACTTTCACATGTGGCTTTTAAAGAAGATAAAAAATGTTCTCTTCGAGGATGAGGGTGTTTTCTTTGAAATTCTTGAATTAAAAGGTTAAGCTTCTTGTTAAGGAGTTCTTTACGACATGAAGCACTCCCCATTGGCGGGGATCCTTTTCGTTTTGTGCTTGCTCTGTAATATCTTTAATTTCTTGTTTTTTAGTTGCAATTTTATCTAATTGCGCTGCACATGTTGCAGCCTTTTCATGAACTTCTTCTGAAATAAATCTTGATAAATATAACAATGGAACGAAGCCAGTTGCTAGAGTAAAAAAGACTTTCACGCCTTGCAATGCTGCTGCTGCACATAATTTTGTCTTTAGTACTCTTAAAGAAACCTTTTTCTCCTGCGGACTTGCAATATCTTCCTGACTTACTATGGTTGTTTCAGTTGAATGAAGAGAAGAATTACTGTTATTTGTATAAATACTGCTACTCATATTAATTTTCCTTAAAAAAATTTTTTCGCGAATAGTTTAAATGTTATAATTGAAAAAAATAAATATTTTTCTTTTCCACAAAATATTTAAAGGACCCAGTAAAGAGTTGTGAAATATAAAAAGAAGTTAAAAAAATAGGCGCCTTTAGTAATCAAGGCACCTTAGGTAAACTTTTTAAGTATAAAGAATTCTTAGTCGGACATTGCTTGTATTGTATGTTTTTTAGCATTAATACGCGAAGCGATAGAACTGCGGTGGCCGCTGTTAAATCCGAGCATTCGTTTTATAGTCTTTTTAAAGACGTGTTCTGCTGTATAAATGTCAGCTCGCTGCGCATTTTGCCGTTTTGCATTGTATATAACCTCAGCGTTAAAGTATTTGCTAGAAGCGCGTAAAAATTTAACAGAGATATAAGAGTGTTTTGCTCCTACAATAGTCCAGTCCTCTACTCCAGATTTTACAGAAGAAACTGCGCGAGTAAAAAAAGAACTTGAAGGTTCACTGGCCTTTTCATGGATCTTATTAGGGATTAATCTCAAAGGAAGTGAAGCGATAGTCACAGGTAAACAAACGGCAAGTGTTGTTGCAAATTTTACTCCTTGTACCCAAGAAGCTGTATTATAGATTGTGCCAATTTTATTCCCTGTTATTTCGCACTCTTTTAGATCCTTAATCACTTCTTTTAATTGATCACGGTAAAATACTAAATTATTATAATATTCCTTATTATCCCGATTGACAACTTCAGCTTGGTTTTTGATTCTATCTCGATTTAAAGTGATAATATTACTTAGAGTTATATTTCCAAACTTATTAATTTCAGCTTCTAATTCAAGAACTTCCCTTTCTAAAAGAGGTTGTTCTATAGCTTGATTAAGTTCTTCAATCGAATTAAAGCTTTCTTCAAATATAAGACTAGAATCGCGTGGTGCAAAATTAATTGGATTTTGGAATGTTGTTTCCTTAATAGCTATGCTCATAATTATCTCCCTATTTATATTTAGACACTTAAAATAATAGCGGTTTAATTAATAAAAGTAAAGTATTATTTTTATATTGATAATATAAGAATCTAAATAATTAAAATATTAGTATTCAAAACTTTATTAAAAAATCTTTTTTGTTGTTTGTGTAAGTTGTTTATAGCTAGTTGCTTGTTTTTTTTGTATATTTTTTTGACTATTGGAAGGGGTCTACCGAGTCATTAACAGGTAAAAAGGCTCTTTTTTCTATTCTGGAATCAATTTCTTTTTTTAAGTTGTTGTATAGGAGGGTCTTAGGGGTAAAGTAGGAAATCCTATGCATCCAGCGGTATTTCCAGTTGAATATATAGGTAGGTAGTTCTCTTTCTAATTGATAGAGTAAGTGATCTACAGCCTCTTCCTGGGTCATTACGAGGCTGCTTATTTTCTTCTCTTTTGTCCTCCCAGCTCTTTTACCAAACTGGGTAGCAACTCTGCCAGGGAGGGCACATAATACTCGTATTTTGGAAGGTTTTAGCTCTTCATCTAAGCTCTTGGAAAGATTAGTTACATAGGCTTTAGTTGCGGCATATAGTGCAAAACTTGGGAAAGCAAACTCGCCGGCAACAGAAGAGATATTTAAAATGGTTCCTTTTTTATTTTTTGATTGTAATGTTCTAGCAGCTTCTAGGGTAATAACAGTTAAAGCTTTTGCGTTTATATTGAGTATTTCCAGCTGTTTAGATGTGGGATAGGAGAGAGCCTCTCCATAAAGCCCCATGCCGGCGCTATTGACAACCAAATCAGGAGAATTCTTGTAAATCTCTTGTAATATTTTTTCTATATCATGCTCTTTTGTTACATCAGCTTGCAGAAAAGAAATATTAGGTACTTTAGCTCTTAAGTATGTTGCTAACTGAGAAAGAGCTGTTTGATTTCTGCCCGTTAAAATAAGAGAGACGCCTTGGTCTGCCAGCTTAATAGCTAAAGATCTGCCTATGCCAGAACTTGCTCCTGTTATAAGAGCTAGAGTATATTTATTCTTGGGCTGCATGAGTAAAAGTTTCTAATATGCTTTTAAGTCTGTCATCAGTCTTATCGATCATTTCCTGGAGTTGATCTGTATTTTTTTCAAAAACAGCCCCATAGATTTTAATTTTCGGTTCCGTACCTGAAGGCCTGATGACAAGTTTAGTCTGATCGTTAAGCCAAAATGTCAAAACATTGGATTCAGGTAGTTCAATTTTTTCTGTTTTCTGGGTTTGTCTATTAAAACTAGTTCTTTTTTTGTAATCGTCAATTTTAACGACTTGTAGAGAACCTATTGTTTCAGGAGGAGAAGAGCGTAATTTATCCATTAAATCATTCATCTTTTTCATCCCAGATGCTGAGGAGTCAAAAGACAAAGAAGTTTGACCTTCTCGGTAAATGCCATATTTTTCATAAATTTCATATAGCAGATCGAGTAACGTTTTTCCTTTTAGTTTTGCTTGTAGGGCCAACTCAGCAAAAAGACAGGCTGCAATGGTTCCATCCTTATCTCTTATAAAATCACCTTTTAAGTATCCATAAGACTCTTCTGCACCAAACACGAAGGTATGATTATGTTCTTGTTCAAAAAGATGGATTTTTTCTGCAATATATTTAAAACCTGTTAAAACCTCTATGCATGTCTGACTATAAGACTCTACAATAGCTTTGAAAAGCTCTGAGGTTACAATTGTCTTAATAAAAGCACCATTGGAAGGCAACTGCTCCTTTTCTTGGCAAATATGATAGGCAAGCAAGCAGGCAATTTGATTGCCCGTCAAAATAATGGCCTGTTTATTGTAATTGATAGCAGCCGCCATTCTATCTGCATCTGGATCGTTAGCGATTAAAATATCTGCCTGAGAGTCTAATAATTGATCTAAACCTAATTGCAAAGCTTGCTTTTCTTCTGGATTGGGTTTTTTAGCGAAGGGGAACTCACCATCCGTTGCTTCTTGTTTTTTCACTGTTTCATAATGGGTAAATCCCCATTTTACAAATGCTTTAGGAGCCGTTGTAATACCGCATCCATGCAGATTGGTATAAATGATCTTAAGGTTGTTTCCTTTGTTTTGGTCATCTTTTAAATGAAGAGCTACGGTTTTTGTTTTTTCTAAATACTTTTCATCTAGTTCATCATCAATTTTTTCAATGAGGGGGTCACTCAAATTGGTTTTCTTTATCTGATCAAAAGTTTCAATGTTATTGTACTCTTCAATGATTTTCTTATCATGAGGAGGTAGGACTTGCCCACCGTCGCTCCAATACACTTTATACCCATTGTACTCAGGAGGGTTATGCGAGGCAGTAATCATAATAGCAGCTGTACATTTAAGCTCCCTGCAGGCAAAAGAGATAAAAGGAGTGGGTCTTAAATGGGAAAAAAGAACAACTTTTATCTGATTACCAGCTAAAACCTTAGCTGCCTCTTCGGCAAAAAATCTTGAGTGCAATCTTGAGTCAAATCCTATGACAACTTTTTTATCTCGAATGTTTTTTTGGTTAATATAATTGCTGAGGCCTTGCGTGGCCATTTGGATAGTATACTGATTTAGTCTGTTGGTTCCCAATCCAACAAGCTCTCTAATTCCACCTGTCCCAAAAACAAGCTTTTTGAAAAAAGCATCTTTTAATTTGTCTGGATTTTTTTCTAAAAGAGTCTTTAAGTCTTTTTTGGTATTATCATCAATGTCTGACGAAAGCCAAAGATTGATTCTATTTTGAATTTCTTGATCAAGCATCTGATTGTAGCATTTTTTCTATGTTTTCTTGAATGGTATCAAAAGGTACTGTCTCTCCATTTTCATGTTCAATGCCTTCACAATATTCTTGGGTGCTTTCCCACTCTTCTTTGCTATCCATTATGCGGGGCCACCAAGGAAAGGTGCGGCATTGCAGAGGGCGGTTTTTATAAACCATACATTTCTTGTTACTTAAAAAAATGCAGTCTCCCTTTCGATTTAAATTCTTTAATGCTATCTTTCCATACTCGACTCGAGTGAACTTTTCAAGAAATTCTTGCACAGATATTTTAAAATGTTGAGATAAATTTTTTATATCATCTGTAGATAAGAAGACGTATCCATCCTTCCCAGTGCAGCATTTGCCGCATTCTGTACATTTAAATTTTAACCCTTTTTCATACCAAGGTTTCAGAACTTTTAAAGAACTCATAAATGAAATGTTACTTTGAACTTATTCGTGGCTATATGATAAAACTGTAGGATCGAATTTTCCAACTTTTTATGAAAAAAAATAGAGAACATTGGGCGTCAAGCTTTGGATTTATTATGGCCGCTGCCGGTTCTGCGATCGGACTGGGGACATTATGGCAGTTTCCTTACATGACATCTGTCAATGGAGGAGGGCTCTTTGTATTATTATTTTTACTATTTACTGTCCTCATTGGGATTCCTATTTTTATTGCAGAATTACTTTTAGGTAGAAAAGCGCAAAGAGGCGCTGTTGGTATATTTGAAAATTTGGAAAATAATTCTTCTCAATGGAAAGGAGTTGGTTGGTTAAGTGTATTATCAGCTCTTTTAATTTTATCTTACTATTGCGTTGTTGCAGGATGGGGGTTAAATTATGTTTTACTCTCTTTTAATCAATTTTACGTTGGAAAGACACCAGAAGAAATTTCAAATGTTTTTCAAATATTATTTAAGTCGCCTGGCATCACCATTTTATGGCAAATTTCTTTTCTCATTTTAACGGGGGGAGTGGTTTATAAAGGAGTTAGAGATGGGATTGAACACTGGAGTAAAATTTTAACTTCTTCTTTATTGGTAATCTTATTGATTCTACTCGGATATTCTCTTACTTTAGATGGGTTTTCCAAAGCAGTACACTATATATTTTATCCAGATTTAACAAAGCTAAAGCCATCGGGAGTATTAGAAGCATTAGGTCTTGCTTTCTTTACTTTAAGTTTAGGTCAGGGAGTGATGCTTACCTATGGCAGTTACATGGGAAAAAATGAAAATATCCCAAAAACAACTTGCATTGTTGCATCTATGAATATTGTTGTTTCTGTTTTAGCCGCACTCATGATATTTCCGATTATATTTACTTTTGGATCAGAGCCTGTGGCAGGTTTTGGCTTAGTTTTTGAAACATTACCTGTTTTGTTTGCAAGACTTCCAGGAGCACTAATTTTATCGACCTCTTTTTTTGTTTTGCTTGTTTTTACAGCTCTGACATCTTCTGTTGCTTTACTAGAAGTGATTGTAGCTAACTTTGTAGATCTATTTTCCTGGAAAAGAAAGAAAGCAGTAATTGTTGCCTGTCTTGCTATTTTTATTATTGGGATTCCTTCTGCTCTAACAGGGTCCAATATAATTTTTCCTAATTGGGAGATTATGTACGGAAAGACTTTCTTTCAAACAGTTGTAGATATTGTATCTCAGTGGATACTTCCTTTTATTGGACTTTTTGTCTCAATTTTTGCTGGATGGAAAGTCAATAAAAAGCTTATTCAGGAAGAATTTATCATGGGAACATCCTGGAAAAAGCTTTTTGGAATTTGGTACTTTTTTACAAAATGGTTAGCCCCACTTGCTATCATAGCGATAATAATGCAAAGGGCAGGATTTATTGACTTGGATAAGCTTTTTAAGTAATAGAAAACGATTGTTTTTCAGATAAGTCCCAGCTATTTTTCCATTTATAAACGCTTAGTTCTAGCTCATCATTTTTTAAATCCATAATATGAAAAGAGCCACGCTTTCGATCTCCTGTACATCCGGAATCTAAGATTATAGGAAGTGAGCTAGGGCGCAAATCAGCTATAGTTTCACGATGAGTATGTCCATGAAGGTATAGCTTGATATTAGGATGTTTTTCTAAGATCTTTTTAAGTTTTCTGCCTCTTACTAATCTATTTTTAGGGATGTCATTTTGGAAAAAGGGGTAATGATTGACAAGCATCAAAGAAACATCTTTAGGGACAGTCTTAAGTACTTCAATTAAAGTGTTTTCCAAATCTTCAGGAAAAAGCCCTTGAGAGGATAAAAAAGATGTTGGTAAGGCTGTATCAAAAACAATAGCCCACCACTTTTCGTTAATTTTTTGAACCTCTATTCGGTTGTCTTTAAGTGTTAAGTCTTTACGTACAGTAGAAGCGGGATTTTGGAAAAACTGATAGAAAAGTTTAGCTTGATAAGCTTCTTTAATATAGTGATCGTGATTTCCAGGAATCACCAAATAAGGAATATTTTTTTCTTTTAGAGTACTTAAAAATTCTGCCGCCATTTGGAATTCATCCGTCATGGAAGTACAGGAAAGGTCACCCGAGACCAGAACTAAATCCACCTTTTCCTTTTCTAAAAAGTCAGGCAGCTGCCAAAGGTGTTCTTTGGAGGTCATATCTCGTCTAAATAGTAGTAGGTTAACGTTTCCAACCCACCTTTTTGTTAGAAACTGGGAAGGATGATAGGAGATTTTAGAAAAGTGCAAGTCAGAGATATGAGCTATTCTAATAAAGTTTTTATTTAAAATCATGTCAAAAATTATAATTAATTATATATATTTTAATAACTTAACTTAAAAAAGGAAAGTATTATTTATTAGGAGGGGAGCGGTGAGACCGAGGTCTTGTAATCGGCACCCTTTCATTCATTAGATCATTTCTTTCTTCAGGTGTCTGAGGGTGAGGAGTATGCGCCTCACTTTTAGCTTTTCGCTTCAATTTGGCTTTTTTCTTCTTTTGCTGTTCACTTTCCTCAATGCGAAATTCTTTATCATACTTCATTTTTTCTTCTTCTTCTCTTCTTAAAGAACGGACAACCTTGCTATTCAGTTGTTTAACGTGGTGTGGCAGATCTTTCATAAAGAACCTCATTTCTATAATCATTATTTAATATAATAATTTTTTTATCAATTATTTATTGTTAATATTAAATTATTGAAAACTTTTTTAGGTCTAATTAGTTTTTTCCAAAAATAATCTTTTAATCTCAAAAATTTAAGGTTTATCATGTAACGGGGTGGAAAAATGATCTTAGCTGGGCCAAAATCAGGCTTCCACTGAAGCATATTTTGTCGTCTTTTAGCGATCACCAGACAAGGAATCTTTAAGTTAGAGGCTAAGTGGCTAGGCCCTGAATCATTGCCTATTAATGCTTTAGATTCATAAATAAAAGAAGCTAAGTTACTCAAGTCACTGAATGCTTGAAGCATAAATCCTTTGCTCTCTACCCATTGCCAATGAGGTTTTTCTTTTTCTGAAATAATAAAATAAGGAGAAAAACCTTTTCGTTTTAAAAGAGTGGCCAGTTTAAGAAAACTATTAGGTTCCCAATTTTTTGCAGCATCTCCGCTGGTGGGATGAAGAAGGATTCTCTTCTGATATTTTTGGTAAGTTAGATGTTTGGGGATTTGAATCCCATTTTCATTGGTGGCATTAATATCTGGGAAAAAATGTTTTATTGCTGAAACAGTATTGAAGACCATTGTTCGGGATTGGTTGTAAGGGTAGTCAGTTGTGAAATCGAGAATGCCATGTTTGTTAAATCTATAATTTGTATAAAGTACATACAGGTCTTTTAAGCTATTTTTTTTCTTCCACTCTGCTAAAGCATTTGCCTCAGGTGAATTGTCATGTTGTAAAATAACAACATCAAAATCAGGAAGTTTTTTTATATCAAACTTGCTTGTGAAAGTATATTCCGGAAACCAGTTATAAAAACTAAAAAGATGTTTATTAAAAACGGTTACTTGATATCCTGTTTTTTTTAAGTGGTAAGCTATGATCATCATTATAAGACCATCGCCTAATCCTTGTGCAGTAATGATGGCAGCTTTCATGGAGCCCATGGTAAAAAAAAACACCTTTTTTGACGATGCTTGATACTAAATTTTTTCCAGAATATCTATTTTTTGGTTTTACCATTGCTAGCGTTATCAGCCTGTGGCTCCCTGTATATAGATATACATGGATCATATCTTATTTTTTTGCTCTATGCTTTGGCCTTTTGTCTGATCATTTTAAGATTATAGGGCTGTTACCTATTGCTGTATTGGCTGTTGCTGCCTTTAAAACGGGACAAGATGGGAAAAAGGTTTCAATTTATGACCTGCTCATATTGCTAATTGGAGCTGGAATGATACTTCATGTATTTAAAGGATTTAATAACTGGATCATGATTGAAAAGTATTCCATTAGTGATGATTCCCTTCCCTTCACTATGAATTTTGAGTTTGATAAAGCAACTCTGGGTATTTTTTTACTAGCTTTTGTTATTTCCTTAAATAAGGACTTCTTTGGCCTTAAAAAAATAGTGTTAAATGTTTTGCTATTTACGTCTATTCTATGCCTTATTTTATTTCCTATAAGCACTCATTTTCACTTCGCAAAATTTGATCCTAAGTTTCCAGCTATTTCCCTGCAATGGATACTAAATAACCTTTTTATTGTGAGCGTCAGCGAAGAAGCTTTTTTTAGAGGGTTTTTGCAAGCCAAATTAAGTAGAGTTTTTAACTTTCGCTTTGGCTCTTTTTTCGCTTTAATAATTGCTTCCATTGTCTTTGGGCTTTATTATTATCCTGAAGGAGCTGCGCATGTTGCTTTAGCAAGCTTTTCAGGATTGATATACGGACTTAGCTTTCTTGTATCACAGCGAATTGAAGCAGCTATTCTAACACACTTTTGTGTCAATGCTATCCATTTCTTCTTGTTTACTTATCCTGCTCTAGCTTAAAAGCTTCGGTAAGGCTCAAAGACAATTGCCTTGCTTTCCAGAGGCTCTAAAATAATAGTAAAACGTTTAGAATTAGCTTCTTTAACCTCTGCTTTTCGGGTTAAGATATTGGTAGCATTTGTATAAGCAAATCCATCTACCTCAATAGTTTCTTGGATAGGCTTATCTCCAAAGTTTATAGCAGTTATTTGAAGACAATCTAGTCCTGACAATCTATGAATGAGAATGAATAAAGAAGGATTTACAACGGAGGGGACACATGTTAAATAAGAGGCGTCAATAGCATATTGGTTTCTGGCCTTTAGATATCCTCTAATTTGTGAGGCAAAAGAAGAGGGGTCTTTAAGTTGTTTTATCAAATTAGAATAAATATGAGGTGCTTTTGGTAGCTCTTGGTTGATGGTGTTGCAGCAGCAGCCTAAAAGGTCATATCCACCTCGATTTGCCCAGCGCCTGTCCCCATCTTGGGTAAGTTGATTAATTTGCTGTTCTTGTAAAGGTAAAGCTCCAATAAGGTCCCATCCAGAGATCGCAAAAACACCGGGCTGCATAGCATTAAAAAAGGCAAGGGCTAAATGAGCTTTTTTTACTTTTTCGACTTCTTTGTCAGACATATTATAGATATCGTTAATGCCTAAAGAAGCTGCGCAAAGTCCAACAATTGTTGTACATGGGCCACTTTCTATGCTGCAAGTATACTCATTGTTCTTAAGTATTTTTTGTGACAAGTCGTTGAGGATTTCTTTTTTAAGCTCAAACCCATTGTATTCTTTTCCTTGGAAGAAATACTTTTGCTTATCATGAGAAAACTGGATAAGTTCAAGATTTATCTCATCATGGTTTTGAAGAGCATGAATAAACTGTATAGGCTGCATCCCTTCGCGTAAAAGAAGGTGATAGCAAAGTCTTAAAAAATCTGCATTTTTAGTAGCAAGAGCATGATAGGATGCTGCCCGGATAAGAAAATCATAGCTTAACTCAGGGCCAAATTCCATAGTTTCTTTAATGGTTTTTAAGGGCATGTTAAGCTCTTGAAAAGTAAACCCTCCAAACTTCCTTGTCATCATGGCTATGGTATCTGTTGCAATAATTGATAAGGGATGCTCTTCTGACCATGCCTTTTTATAATCAGGATTGATTTCTAAACCTAAAAAAGCGTTGGCATCTAACCTAAGAGCTGTCTGATGCAGTTTTTGTGTTGATAAAATAATATCTCCGGCAATAACTCGATTGGCAGCAAAGGAAGGATCCAGCCAGTTTAAACTGGGCTGGTTGTCTTTAAAATAATGCAGGTATATCCATCTTCTTTTCTTTTTATCTGCCCCTTCAAATATCCTGGTAGCATCCCAATTCGTTTGCTTAGCTTTAGAGTCAAAAAAAAGGACTCGTTGAAGTCTGCCAACGATATAGCCTTTATCTTTTAAGTTTTCCACTTCTTTACTAGAAAGGTTGGTGCTAATTTGATTGTCAGGGACATCAGGCAAGTATTTCCAATCTTTTTCCTCCACTTCTATCATATGATACAAGCCGGGGTAATCTTCATAATTTTTCAAAGCAAGTAGGAAGTCATATCCTCTTCCCGTATGCCCTGGAACAAGATCTCCAATAACGATACCTCTGTGTTCTTGTACTGTTTTAACAAAGGAAAGGTACTCTTGATACGTTCCAAATTTTGGATCTAGTTCATAGCTAATAGGATCAAAGCCTCCATCGGCAGAAGGCAGTAATCGATCTTGAAAAAACTGGCCTGCTAAGTTCAAAGGTCCAAGATGAATGCCGCTTAGCCCAATATCTTCAAAGACATCCCAAAGTTTTTCACTCCCAATAAAGGAAAAAAAAGTATCTTCCTTTGGATAAATGGTAGATAAAGCATACGAGGTAAACCAAGCAGAAGATTTTGCTACCAGTTTGTTAGTCTTAGGTAAGCCATAAGGATGCTGCCATTGAGCTTTGCTCCCTATATACTTTTTAGAGAGTTGCTTAGACTGGTATAACATGGAGTTTTTTTCTAATTCATCAATAGGCATAGCTTTCAATATAGAACCTTGCAGAAATAATATGACAAATAAAGCCCTAACCATATCTTCCTTCCCATGTAATTGCAAAATATAAAGCGTAGCTAGAGTTGTCAAGATGTCTTCTTAATATAATGAATTTCTGACACAACCTTTTAAAATAAAAGTTTTTAGTTGATTAATTTTTTATTGTTTAAATTTATAATAATTTAAATAAATTAATGTCATATATACAATGTTAGCTTTTTTAATAGTAAATTTTATTTAATTATTAGGTAATACATGGCATCAGCAATTACTTCTCAACCAGCTGCTTCTTCATCATTAAATATTTCTAAAGAAGAAGTTTCTGAAATACAATTATATTCTCCAAAAACAAATAGTCTTTTTTCTGTAAGGACTGATGCACGTGTAAAAACAGATAAAGAGATAGTAGTCATTATGAAAGCTTCAAAAGATTGCGATCGTAATGGTGCCTCAGACGACAAAATAATATCTCCTACTATTTGGTCTTTATGCGCAACAAAAGCAATTGTGGTACATGAACCTCTAGATGAAGCCGACTTTAATAATACTATTAAAAAAACACATGAAGTTTTTAATCAAAAAGTACAAATGGTAATTCTTTGCGGACATAGTGATGGAGACAGTATTGAATTTCAGAAAAATTTTCATTTTAATGAAGAACACTGGTGGTCTAGCACATCTAATTATATTAAAAATAAAGAAAACGGAGGAGGTTTAGTTTCTTTTGGATGTTTCACTGGGAGACCTCATATGCTTGCTCAAAGATTAAAAGACAAAGTTCCTGTCATAATATCTGCTCCTACAAGGATAGCCTTTGCAGTTACAACTTTTTTTTTAAATAATAAAGCGATTTTCTTCGATAAATCCCTTTACAATGCTAAAAGTCTATCATCTGTAATGGAGACGAGTTGGTTTTTATCAGAAGAGGATATTTCTCCAGATCCGAAGTGGTTAGATATAATTTCTAATAACAATAAGGGCCTTTATGGAGCATTAAAAAAAAATGATCTAGATCTAGCATACTTTATTAATGAACAAATTGAACACGCATATGTTGTTATGTTTGGTGGAGAGCCCACTTTTAATGGGCATGCACATATAAGGCAATTTAATCAATATTACGGATACAAATGCCTTTTAAGATTTAATACAGAATCTAAACTACATGCACTGCATGTTATTTTATCTAGGAAGCAGGAAGAAAAAAAGAAAGCCCTAAATCCTGAAGCATCAGAAAAAATAGAAGAAGAAATACAGACATTGACAAAAGAAGTGTCAGAATTATCTACCCGAGTAGAAAAGCTAAATAAAAGTGTTTCTGGGGAGAAAATTTTTGAAAAATTGAAAAATGAAATGCTTGAAGCAAGATGTATTTCAGAAAGATTCATTTTAATCAATTCAAGAGAACGTCCTTTCAGTATTCTAGAAGCTAAAAAAATAAAGACATTTTTATCTCGAATAAAAAAATATTTAAATCTTTTAAAGATAGATAATTCACTTGAGAAGCTTGGAGTGATTGATTACATGCACAAAAGGTTAAAGCATTTAAATAAACTGTTCCGTGTAAAAATTAAGTGCTTAGCTGATAAAATACATTCTTTGAAGCAAGAATTGAAAAGTCTTGATGAAAGTCAGCAAAAAGAAAAAATAGAAAAGCTTCAATCATTGATGAGAAATGAACAAATAATCCTTGCTGAAGTGGCTGAGATTCAAGATAAAGTATTGGAGTTGCAAAAAATATTAAATAGTGATCAACCTTCCATATCATCTGAAGCAATGGCGGCATCCGTTTGAATCAGCAATTCAACGGTAGTTAGGATTTCTGTTAGGTTGTTTTTAAAAATCGTCATTGGGATGTACTGCAGAGTATCTTGTACAATTTCTAAATTAGTATTTATAGCCGCTTGCAGCTCAGAAATAAGAGGGGAGTAAAAATCCTTTATGATAGGACTTTTTTTAGCCTCTTTTAGTTGATGAAGACATTCTTTATACATATCTGCCTGTTGTGAATCTAATGTGCTAGAAATGCTACTGTTTTTACTTATTTGCAAAAAGGTAGCACTCATTTCAGAAAGGATCACTTTATCAACCCGTATTAAAGCTTTTTGATCTGCAAAAATTTGTAATTTTTGTAAGGATTTAGGGTCGGATACTATAAGAGGATATATTTTTTGAATGTTTTCCATACGATTAATAGCAAAGGTTGCTATCAAATCAGGTGCAAATTTTTTTGCAACAATGACAAGTATTTCAAAGTTATTTGTGTAGGTCTCTAACAGAGGAAGCAGTTCAAAGATTGACTCTACTTCTTTGTCGCATATGGCAACTTGCACATTTTCTAACTCTATTTCTTTACAATAAGATTTATGTAAAGGATTGGTAAAATATGTATGTATTTGCAGCTCATTGGTAGGATCATCATTTTTCAAATACTGCTTTATACATGCTAGAACTTGATCATCTTGCGTAATAGTTTTTGCCATTGCTAGCAGCTCTTCAAAAGTTTGCAACGTGCTAGATTTTTTTTGTAAATGGTGAAACAAGTTGGTCTTGATCTTTTTTAAGGCCTGATGAAATAAAAAAGGATCTTTTTCCTTATTTATCCAAGAAATCCCAGATTGTATTAGCTTATAAAGGATTTCTAAAAAGAACAGTTTTATTTGATGGGAGCCTTGAGTTTTTGTAAGAAAAGCAACTCCTAACTTTAACCCAATATTCTCATGAGGATCTGACAGAGAAAGTTTTTCTAAAAAAGGTTTTTCTAAAAGATCTGGAACTTCGCTGACTTGCTGTAGTAATTTAGAGATTCCAGCTAATAATTTACTACGAGCTTTTTGGTAAAAAATTATTCTTTCAGGTTCGTTTGCCATTAGCTTTTTCTTTTAATATTTCATGTAACCCAAAGAAAGTAAGATCGGGCTCAAAATAATCAATAGTAGTTTTTAAGTCTTTTTCAAGATCGGATCGAAGTTTGGCGAAAATAGATGAGTCAGCTTCAGCCTCTGCGGGATTAGCTAATGATCCAGTGGCAATCACTAGTACATTGCCTTGGCCAAAGTGAATATTTTTTATTTCAGAGACTATTTTTTCAATAGTTCCTATCATTCCGTAATAAACACCACTTTGAATGTTGCCAATAGTAGATTTGCTTAAACAGCTTTTTGGTTTTTCAATTTCTACTAAAGGAAGTTTGTCCGTAAACTCCGATAATGCTTTAGCTGCGATATGAAGACCGGGTGCAATAGCGCCTCCTAAAAACCTCCTTTCTCTGGCTACAACATCAAAAGCTAAAGCTGTCCCCATGTCAACTATGATCAAGTCTGTGTTGGGATGGGCAAATAGTCCTCCGTAAGAATTGGCAATGCGATCATTACCCACTTCACTTGGCTTTTCTACGTCTAAAATAAGCGAAAGATTTTCTGAGTCCACTTCAAAAACTGGAATATTTTTTGCTTGAAAGTATCTCAAACAGGTAAGCCCAGCTGCTATATTGTCTGATCCAATAATTACCTGAGAAATGGATTTATTTTGAATATAAGGATCTAAATCTTTTTCCTTTAAAGGATGAACGGGTAAGTGAAATGTTTCAATTAAAAGCTCTTCTTGAAAAAAAGCTCCTCCTAAAGTCGAGTTGCCAATGTCTAACGCTAAATCAAAGGAATCAGGCATTAAAGTATTCTTTTTAAATTGAATTCTTCCTTTTAAAAAAGAATGGAGTTGATTGTCAAGCAGGATTGCTTTTAAAAATATCTCCATAGAACAAATCTATGGAGATAATAAGATTAATTAGATGACGAACCTAGGACAAAAGGAGGCTTATCGAAAAAAGGATGCTTATAATGTAGCCCTTCATTATCTTGGTCAACATATTTATAAAATAAATCACCGCAACACTTATTGGACCAATCAGAATTAATTCGGCTCAGTATTCCATCAAATGCACCAGGGATGGAATTTTCTATTTCTGAGCTGGCTTCTGAATGAAGAGTGTAAGAAACGATTAATAAAAATAGGCCGCTAATAGAGCTTATTAACCCTAATGCACTTAGAGCCAAAGAAGTGATTACTCCCACAATACCTACATTAGAGGCTAAGGCAGTTAAGTTATATTTTAAGATGAGTTTTTCACTATCGAAAAGAGGATTTGAAGATCCTGATCTTGCATTGTTTTCATTATTATTTAAATAAGCATTTACTGCCGAATCAATTAATTGGGTCACTAGCATGGCATTTTCCTCATATTTAAGAATTAAAAAACAATTATAAAGATTTTATTAAAATGGAAAAGAGTTTTCTTAAGTAAATAAATTTTTTTTTACCCTTGAGGAGGAGTGAATGGTCATTTTTCGCAAAATTTAGTGAAAGAAAGTTTCTTCTTTACAGGTGATAAAGTAATTTCATCAAATACAACGTCTGGTCCAGTGCTTAAAATAAACAATATAGTTTTTGCAATTTGTTCAGGGTCTATAGAAATGTCTGGTTTAAAGTCTAATCTATCAAAAAAAGGAGTATCTGTCATTCCAGGTTGGAAGATACTTATCCGTACACTTGAGGTGGAGCACTCATCTCGTAAAGCTTGAGCAAACCCTCTTAGCGCAAACTTAGAAGCGCAATAAACAGTTCCTTTTCTTTTTCCTAAAAGGGCCGCCTCTGATCCAATAAAAACGATATTTGCATGACTTCTTCTTTTTAAATGAGGAAGAAAAAACCGGGTAAGTAAAGCATGAGAGGTAAAATTTATTTCCATTAAGTCTTTTATTTGAGCAAAAGAAAACTCTTCTAAGTTACTAAATTTACCTTGTCCTGCATTGCAAATTAAAGCATCGATAGGGCCTGTTGTTTCTAGCAATTCTTTGCATAAATCTTCAGTAATGTGCATTAAATCAATTTTAAAATAGGTAAAAAGAGGATGGTCAATAGGGGGCTTTGTTCTTGAAAGCCCTATCACAGAAAATCCCTTGTTTAAAAGTAGCTTTGCTGTTGAAAGACCGATGCCGGAACTTGCTCCTGTAAGTAAGATTTTTTTCTCTACTGACATAAGAATACTTTTTCCTTGTTTACATAATGTAAAAGTTCTTCTGTACAGAAGTGCAGTAGTTTTTCTAGTTTTTCGGGAGGATAAGTATACTGATTATCTGGAGTCTTTTCTAACACAGCTAATAGTTTTTGATTTTTTACCTGTTTTTTCATGGGCTTGTAAAAAGAAGAAGGAAGTCGAAATGTGCCTAAGGTAACTGAATGTAAAAGATCTAAATTAATTTTAGAAAAAACTTCCTGAAAAAAATTTTTGTAAGTGCTTTCAAAGTTGTCCACATAAATAAGCGGATCAAAGCGTAGTCCTATTTTCCATTGATTTTGCTGCAGATCAACAATGCTCTTTAATCTCTTGTGTAAAGGAGGGGCTTTCAGTTCAACTTCTTTACAGATGCTTTCTGGACTCAGCGTATAGGCAACTATGCAGTTTGCAATCGCTTGATGATTGATAAGGGGTCTTGTAAAAATGCTTTTAGTTCTAAGTTCTAAAAAGGAATGTGGAAGGCTTTCAAAAAAGGGAAGAAACTCAGCTACAAAGTGGCTTTTAGGCTCAAGGGCCAAGCTATCGGCATCATAGCCGGAAAAAAAGTAAGTCTCTTGATCTTTTTTCTTAGAGATTTCTTCCATAAAGTCTTCATAATTAATAAAAAGGACGTAGTTAGCTGAGCGGTAAAGTCCTTGTAAAAAACAATACTGACAGTCAAAAGGACAGTTTAATAGATGGGAAAAGTAATAATTTTCTTTTCCGCCAATGCCATATTTTTCAGGAATCGGGTGAATAAACTTACCATGCTTTTTAGCTAAAATAAGAGAGGGTTTGTTCTTTTGAAGCCTAAAGCTTTGGGACTTTAGATTAAATAGCTCTTGGTATCTTTCAATTTCTATGACCCTTTTGGGGTTTACTCTATTAATTATTTTATCAGCTCTAGGATGGTTTTTGATTTCTTTTTCTAAATACACTGTTTCAATCATAACAATCTCTTTAGATCTTGCAATACTTCATGCTTACTTAAAGATTTTAGAGCTTCAACTTTATAAGGTTTCTCTAAAATCATTAATCTTTGCAGTACATCAGATAAAATATTTTTTTCTGATTCCGTAAAGTTCCAATTTTCTATAAAAAAAGAAAGATCAACACTAGGCGGTGTAAAAAGTAATTTGTTCATGGATGTAAGTGTAGCAATTAGGCTTTCAAGAGCAGAAAGGCTTGCCTTCATTAAATGTAAGAAAAAGTTCTTATCTAATTGGGGGGGGAGAGGGTTTTTTGCATTATCTGAAACAGTTTTAAGGAAGTGAATAACATCTAAGGAAAGGAACTTAAGACATGTCTCAAAAAAGGCAACCCCTTCCATATCATAACCACTATCTATCTCATAGGAGGTATATGGTAGGTCAAATGTTGTTAAGGGACTGGTTATATCTTTAAAAGAAAAAGAAATACCAGGGTAAAAAGACTTTCCATTTGTAAAGTCCATAATTTTATGGGCTAAAAACACTAGTCCAGGATCTAAGTATTTGTGTCCGGCAAGACCAAAGTTAATAGCAGCTTTAATTGACGACTTGGTTATGGCAAAAACATAAGCAATAGCACTAGCTGTTTTTACTTTTCCAATACCTGTTATAACGAGAATTACTTCCTCATTTTGCCAGATACTAAAATAAGGATCTTGTAGCTTTTTCAGTTTGAGTTTTTGAATAACAGCTCTGGCTTCAATTTCTGTTGCAGTAGTCAGTAAAATCATTTGCTATGCATTTTTTTATAAATTTCTTTTTTGGGGAGGTTTAACAGCTTAGCGCTTTGTTTGATCGCATCTTTTGTGCTTATGCCGTGATACTCGCATAACAGCTGTATCATTTCTTCCGCTGAAATTGTATTAAGAATCGCATCACTTTTAGAAAGAAGTAACACAATTTCACCTTTGGGAGGATGTTTTTGGAAGTGCACAACTAAAGATTTAGCAGTATCTCGAATACATTCTTCATACATTTTTGTAAGTTCCCTTGCAACTACCACATGGGCATTGGCATCTATTTTTGCAACGGCTTCTAACGTGGAAAGTAACCTATGAGGACTTTCAAAAAAAATAGTGGTTCCTTCGAAAAATAGTCCTTTTCGAATAAATCGATTGCGCTCTTCCTGCCCCTTGGGCAAAAAGCCCAAAAACTGAAAACTTTGCGAAGAAAGCCCAGATAGGACAAGTGCATCAATCACACTTGAGGGCCCAGGAACAGCAGTAAAAGGAATTTTATTTTCTATGCATTTTTGGACGAGCTGAAAGCCCGGATCATTGATTAAGGGAGTGCCTGCATCCGATATTAAGGCGATTTCTTTGCCTTCAGCAAGCTCCGTTAAAATTTTTTTTTCGAGCTTTGCTTCATTGAATTTATGAAAACTTAAGAGGGGTTTTTCTATAGAAAAGTGGTTTAAAAGTTTAATAGACCTTCTAGTGTCTTCACATAAAATAAGATCGCATCCTTTTAGAACAGAAAGAGCTCTAAGGGTAATATCTTCTAAATTTCCAATAGGAGTTGCAACTAGATACAGCATATATAAAGAAATGTTTTAGGTGGCACTCAGATTCGAACTGAGGAATGGAAGCTTTGCAGGCTTCTGCCTTACCACTTGGCTATGCCACCAAAATAAGAGTAGAGATTATGCCTTATCTTTGCAGGAAGGTCAATGGAAGAATTTTAAAACTGAAAATGACTTTAAACTTTTGCTATTAAGAAGCTCTAAGAAGTTCTAATACATCTTGACGTGTTTTTTCTATGTCAATTTGATCGTTCCCTAGTCGGAAGATATCTCGAGCTGAAGCTCTATTTACCATTCGAAGAATAAAATCAATTACATGCAATGCACATCGAACAGAGTCGTCTTGATGAACTCCGTTGGGGAATTGATCAGAAATTATGCGATAATCACCAAATCCACACTCTCTAGCCATGCTTTGTAACTTTGAAAGAACATCCCTTCTATCAGTTGAATCATTGAAATGGCCTAATGGATCGTAACCAATAATTTCTCCTCTTTCTTTATCAATCACAATTAATTCAAAATGGCCAGGTGTCCTAAAAGGAATATAGATTTGATTATTTTGATTATTAGACATTGCTTGAACTAAAGGTAAGTTTAATTCAGAGTTTGTTCCTTTAGACCAGTCTACTAGATGGGGTTCGTCATAAATCAATGGGCAATTGTTACCTTCGTAAGTTAATATCTCTAGATTATGTGGAATTCTATTTTTAAGAGTATTTAGGTAAAATCCAAGAGAGTCATTCGTTAAATCCGGTCCATAGTTACCTTCAAAATCGTTGATAACAGCCTCTTTAAGCTTTCCTTCTTTTATTAAACGATCATATTCCTCGGTAGTAGAAAGCGCTGGCTTTGATGGCTCTGTAGGTGTTGTTGTAGCTTTTTTCTTTTCAGTATCATCATCAGATTTCTTAAGAGGAGGGATATTAACTAAAAAGTGTCTTAATGCGCCTTCATGTGTTCTGAGAACAGTATCTGGTTTGTGAGTTAAAGAACCATGGTGCCAAATATCAATTCTGTCTGTTTCTAGTTTGAAAGCTATTACTTTAACCTTAGATAGGTCTCGTTTTCCTTCATTTTGAAGGGAGGTCATTTGACGTATAAACTTTTGCCTTAGACCCTGCCAGTCTTTATTACTTAAATTCTGATCAATTCCGTCTGTGTAATAAGTAAGCCTGTAAGTATTACCCCCAAAAGATACAATTCTAGGGTCAACAGGTGTTGCTTTAACTACAATAGGATCTGAAGCTGTGCTTGATGGTTTAGCTGTAATTGTTGTCATATTATTTACCTTGTCTATACTATTATAACAAAAAAAACATTTACCTTCAACCTATTTTTATTTCATAAGTCATTGAATCATGGGAAGATATAAGTTCTTGACTAAATTTGGGCTAGATTATGAGATAGCAACTCAAATAACTGGCTTTCAAATAGATAGTAGAAAAATATGTCCAAATGACCTGTATTTTGCCTTAAAAGGGCAAAAAAGTGATGGGCATGATTTTTTAGAAAGTGTTGCTCATCAGGGAGGGATAGCGGCTGTTGTTCACACCGGTTATATAGGACCAAGCTTTGGTTTGGATTTAATAAAATCCAATGATGTTCTAAAGACTCTACAAGAGTTTGCCAGGTTGTATATATCAGATTTTAAGGGTATAAGAATCGGCATTACAGGAACGGTAGGTAAAACAACTACAAAAGAAATTCTAGCTAGCATCCTTTCTACAAAATATAAAGTAGGTAAAACTTTATTAAGCCAAAACTCTCAAATTGGGCTTCCTTTAAACCTTTTACGGTTTGATAAGTCAGAAAAAGTACTTGTTTTGGAAATGAGCATGAGTAATTTTGGCCATATCCAAAAATTGATAGAAATTGTTCCCATAGATATTGCCCTTATTACAAAAGGATCATTAGTTCATGCTGAAAATTTCAGCTCATTAGAAGAAATCATTCGGGCTAAAATAGAAATATTTAATGGATCTAGAACGAAGTTAAAAATACTAGATCATGATCTTTTACATTTTGATTCTTTAAAAAGAATAAAAAAAGATCTTATTAGTTTTTCCGCACATGATATGAATGCCGATTTTTATCTATCTCATAATGAGATATATGAAAAAGGGGAAAAAATAATAAATATTAACCCACCTTTTCAGGAAAGTCATCTGCAACATAATTTATTGGCAGCTTGCTCTGTTGCTCGATGTATGCAACTTGATTGGCGCGAAATCCTTAAAAGTTTTACTACAATAGAACTGCCAAAAATGCGTTTTGAAAAGCTATACATTAAAAAAACATTGTTTATTAACGATGCCTACAATGCAAGCCCTGAGTCGATGAAACAGGCTCTCTTACATTTTCCAAGTCCTCCGAAGGGGGGGAAAAAGATTGCTGTTTTAGGGCCCATGCTTGAGTTGGGTATTTTTTCAGAAAAGTCTCATCTGGAGTTGGCTGAAAGGGCTTTTCAAGCGCTAGATAGTGTTATATGTACCGGCGAAGAATGCCTTTCTATTTGTGAATATTTTGAAAAAAGAAAAAAGCCATGCAGGTGGTTTAAAACGGTAGAAGAAATAGGTGATTATCTTTCTAAAACTATCACAGAAAAAGATGTTGTTCTGGTAAAAGCATCCAGAGCAGTTGGTTTGGAAAAAGTCTTCGAATTAATCTGAGATACATTTTATGATAACATTTTCAACGAAAAGACAAGACTAGTCGTTATGCTGTTAATTTTGTTTAATTGGTTAAGTTCATTAGGGGTTAAAGTCCCTATGGTATTTTCTTATTTTTCTACCCGAATGATTTTAGCTGCCGTCACATGTCTTTTGTTTACTATCTTTTTAGGGCCTTCCTTTATTAAAAAATTGTATGAACTAAAGATTGGTCAAAGCATTCGAAGCGCCCAAGAGTGCCCTCTTTTAGCTGAATTACATGAGAAGAAAAAAGATACTCCTACTATGGGGGGTATTTTAATTTTATCAGCAATGCTCGTCTCACTTTTTTTATGGATGGATTTGACAAATGTTTTCACTTGGCTTTTGATGCTCTGCACTGTTGTGTTAGGAATGATTGGAGCAGTAGATGATTACTATAAGCTTCGCTATAAAAACTCGAAGGGGATCAAGCCTAAAAAAAAGCTTTTGTTTCAGGTTCTTTTTTCTACTCTTGTCAGTCTGTATTTACTGGCGCCTTCTTTCCAAAGTTTTATTGAAAAAACAACAAGCTTAAAACCGCCTATTGCTAAAACATTTTCAGAAAAAAGAGTAACAACACTTTCTACAACAAAGTACTCTTCTATGTTGTATATGCCTTTTATGAAGCAGCCGCTATTAGAGTTTAAGGGAGCTCTCCTTTTTATTTTGTGGCTATTTTTAATTCTTGTCATTACAGGTACTTCTAATGCTGTTAACCTAACCGATGGTTTGGATGGACTTGCAGCCGGATGTATTATTATGGTTGCCATAACTTTAGCTATATTTGCTTTTTTATCTAATCATATGGAGCTTTCTAGGTACTTGAACATTTTATATATTGAAGGAAGTGGGGAAATTGCTGTTTATTTGCTAGCTTTATCAGGAGCTGCACTTGGCTTTTTATGGTTCAACGGGTATCCAGCTCAAGTTTTTATGGGTGACACAGGATCTCTTGGACTTGGTGGAATATTAGGATTGAGTGCTATTTTAATAAAAAGAGAGCTTATTCTAGCCTTAGCCGGTATGATTTTCGTTGTTGAAACGCTATCAGTTATTTTGCAGGTGTTGAGCTATAAATTCAGAAATAAAAAAAGAATTTTTTTATGCTCTCCTTTACATCATCATTTTGAATATAAAGGGTGGCCTGAGACAAAAGTAGTTTTGCGTTTTTGGATTATTTCCCTTTTATTTTGTATTATTGCCATCGCATCATTGAAGTTTCAGTAATGGGTACCTTAATACTTGGATCAGGAAAAAGCGGGACTGCTGCTTATAAGTTTTTGCTCTCTCTAGGGGAAAAACCTATAATTTATGATGACTTGCTGCAACAGGTAACTTTAGAAGAAGTTGAAAAGACCTCTTTTAAACAAGTGATTATTTCACCTGGGTTTTCTCCAGACCATAAAGTTGTTAAATATTTAAACAAGAAAGAAATACCAATAATTGGGGAAATGGAGCTCGGTCTTCGTTATACAAAAACACCCTGTGTTGCTGTAACAGGAACCAATGGTAAAACAACCGTATGTCTATTAGCTTCTTTTATTTTAAATCAATGGGGAGTTGCCACAAAAGCTGTTGGAAATGTTGGATTGCCTTTAACAGAATTCCTTTTGCAGAACGACCCTGCTCAGCTATTGATTGTAGAAACAAGTTCTTATCAGTTAGAAACAATGCAAAGCAATAACATAGAATTTGGTCTGATATTGAATATTACCCCTCATCATCTAGATCGTTATAATAGCTTTTTACACTATGCAAGCACGAAGATGAAGTTGGCAAAGCTTATAAAAAAAGATTGCTTCGTTATTAAAAACGTATATGAACTTTGGCAACAAAGTCCTACGAATGTAAAAATTATTCCAGATCATTTTTTCAATACCTCTCGAAAAGATCTTTTACAAGAAAACTTGTGCGCTGCTTTTACTATTTGTAACCAGTTTGGCGTTACCAAAGAGTTTTTTGAAAACTCTTTGGTAGATTTTCAAAAACCAGAACATCGTTTAGAGTGGGTAACATCCATAGCAGGTAGAAACTTTTATAACGATAGTAAGTCCACAAACGTGAGTGCTACAATTAAGGCAGTTGAAAGTTTTCAGCAAAAGATTATATTAATTGCAGGCGGGTATGATTGTTTGGGGGATTTTTCAAAGTGGTCAGAGTCATTCACTACAAAAGTAAAGAAAGTATACTGTTATGGTGATGCTGCTAAAAAAATATTCCACCAGCTTAAAAATACAGTCGATGTCGAAGTATTAGATAATCTAGAAGCTTGTGTAAAAAAAGCTTATGAGATAAGCCTCGTAAAAGATGTTATTTTGCTATCTCCCGGTTGTCCAAGCTTTGGGTGTTTTAAAAATTATGAACAAAGAGGGGAAGCCTTTAAAAATTACATAAAGGCTTTAAAAGAGAGGATGCTATGAGTAAAAGAAATACGATCCTTATTGCAGTAATGGTCAATTTCGGACTTTTGACTTTACTATTTTTTACTGCAACAAGACAAAAGGAAGAAAAGCTTCCTGTCAATCCATCAGAATTCTTAGTCGAAAATGAAGTTCCTATTATGGAAAATGATTATTTTGAACAAAATGACCTTAAAGAAATGACAATTTCAGAAAAAGAGCCGACAATTGTTCATAAATTGCCTGAGATGGAGCCTGTTGCTTTGGAACCAAAAAAACAAGAGCCAAAAAAACCGGAAGTAATAAAGAAAGAAGTGGATAAAAAACTCATAACAGTAACGGTAAAAAAAGGTGATAGTCTAGATAAAATCGCTAAAACCTATCGAGTCTCTGTTAATGAGATCATTGAAGAAAATCAGCTTAAGACAACTATTATTCGTATTGGCCAAGTTTTAAAAATTCCAGAAGCCCAGAAGAAAACAACTGAACCACAAAAGACTACTTTTAATCAAAGTGAGTATTATGTCGTTAAACCAGGCGATAACCCATGGACTATTGCCATGAAACATCACATTAAGCTTGAAGAGCTCCTTCGTATCAATAATTTGGATAAGACAAAAGCAAAAAAGCTGAAGCCGGGAGATAGATTGAAAATAAGATGACAAAATGTAGCTGGTGGCTTTCTATTTCTACTACTTTCTTATTTTCTATTGGTCTTTTGATGGTCTTCAATACCACTTCAGCAGAAATTTTAGACCGCTCTTTAGATACAGCTACCTATAGCGCCTTCTTAAAACAAATTATTTATGCCTTCTTTGGTATTTTTCTTGGTTTTCTAGCTTATAAAATCGGCTATAAGAACATTTCTAAAATCAGCTATATCCTTCTATTTATTATTACGGTGTTATTAGCATTAGTATTTATTCCACCTATCGGAGTTGAACTGAATGGAGCTAAAAGGTGGTTGAATTTTTTTGGATTCACATTCCAGCCTTCAGAGCTTGCTAAATACTTTATTCCAATTTGCTTTATTCATTGGTCTATCCGCCAAAAAGCCATTTATTTTACTAAATTTTGTCAGATTCTTCTTTTATTAGGCGTTCCCATTTTTTTGATTTTTTTAGAACCGGATAATGGAACAACTGGAATCATTGTTTTTACGTTGGTTGTTTTGTTTTTCTTAACAAAAATTCGAGTCATTTACTGGGCCATTCCTTTAATTGCAGTAAGTTTAGTAGGGGGAACCTTAGCTTTTAAAATGCCCCATGTAAGATCCAGGATTCAAGTGTACTTGCATCCTGAGTTGGACTTAAGAGGAAAAGGACATCAGCCTTATCAAGCTAAAATTGCAGCTGGCTCAGGTGGGTTAATGGGAAAAGGATTAGGTGGGTCACTTCAAAAGCTGAATTATCTACCCGAGGCTAGAAGTGACTATATTGCAGCTATCTATGCAGAAGAATTTGGGTTTATTGGAGTAATGGCTATGATAGGCATTTATACCTTAATTGCCTTTTTGGGGTTTTTTATAGCTATGAAGTCAAAAGACAAAGAGGCCTTTTTGATTGCGAGCATTATTACCTTTCTAATCACTTTTCAAGCTTTTTTAAACTTAGGAGTTGTCTCCGGTTTGCTGCCAAGCAAAGGTACTACCCTTCCTTTCTTTTCGCAAGGGGGGAGTTCTTTAATTTCAAATATTTTGGCAATTGGCATACTGTTAAGTGTTAGTAAAAAGAAGAAAAAAGCGTGAAAATTGTCATTGCAGTAGGGGGCACAGGTGGACACATTATACCAGCTGAACATCTTGGCGAGTCTCTCATACAAAAAAAACATCAAGTTATCTACTTAGGTAAAAAAGGCAAATTTTTCTCGTTAAAAGATGTTCCTTTTTATGAAATATCGACTTCATCAATCAGAAGTAAAAATCCTTTTAAGCTGTGTGTCGGCTGTTGTAAAATAGCTAAAGGGGTGCTGCAAAGCCTTTTTTATATTTGGAAGATAAAACCTGATACTATTGTCGGGTTCGGAAGTTTTCATACCTTTCCCATTCTTTTAGCAGCTTTAATCTTGAAAAAGAAGTTTGTATTATACGAATCCAATAAAGTATGTGGAGTTGTTAATCGATTATTTAGCAAAAAAGCAAAATATATCGCCTGTCAGTTTCCAAATATTGAAAAAAACAATTGTAAGGTAACAGAGTTAGTACAGTTCCTTCCTTGGAAAAATTTTTCTAAGGTAAAGCAAGAGTCTAAGGTATTTACTATTCTGGTTTTTGGAGGATCCCAAGGAGCTAAATTTATTAATGAAAAGTTTCCTAAAGCAGCCAGATTATTAAAGGAAAAAAATCACAATTTTAAAGTTATTCACATCACTGGAAAAAGTATAGATCACGCTCAATTAGCTAAGTTTTACAAAAGTCTAGGTATTGAAAATGAAGTAAAACCTTTTGAGCAAAACTTTTTGAAAACTCTACAGTTAGCCGATTTAGTAATTTGCAGGTCGGGAGCGTCAACTATAGGGGAGTTAATTTGCTTTCAAAAACCTTCCATTCTTATTCCTTATCCCTTTGCTACAGATCGGCATCAACATAAAAATGGTGCTTACTTTGCTGAAATTATTAAAGGGGGAATTATGATGGAGCAATATGAGGTAACGTCCGTTAAACTCTTCGAAAAAATAGATCTATTTATGCAATATAACTGCCAACAGTTAAAAATTATGCAAGCAAATATTGTTTCCTTTTATACAAAGGAAAAAAATAGGCCTAGCTTCTTACAACTTCTGGAAAGGTAGTCCAAATGCAGTATTATTTTTTAGGCTTAGGCGGCATTGGTATGAGTGCCTTAGCGAAAATTCTCCATGAAAGAAATTGTAAAGTAGCTGGCTTTGATCAAAACAAAACAGAGCTAGTTGCTACTTTAGAAAGGCAAGGAGTCTCTTTTTTGACTGAACTTCCTGCTAAAGAGTCAACTGTCATTTACTCGTCTGCAATACCTAAGGACCACCCTATTTTTTTAGAGGCAAAAAAAAGAAACTATCCACTAATGCATAGATCAGACTTGCTATCGCAATTAATGCAGGGTAAAAAAAGCTTTTTAGTAGCTGGCACCCATGGAAAGACTTCCACTTCAGCTCTTCTTTCTCATGTCTTAATATCAGCGCAATTAAATCCTTCTTTTGCTGTTGGGGGAATCCTCAATAATTATACTACAAATGGGAAGCATGGATCCGGGAATATTTTTATTGCTGAAGCAGATGAAAGTGACGGCTCCTTCTTAAAGCATCCATGTGACTATGCTATTGTGACAAATTTAGAAAAAGAACATCTGCATTACTGGAAAGACTTTTCTCAATTGCAAAAAGGTTTTTCCTCTTTTTCCAACAAGGCTGACAAGCTATTTTGGTGTAAAGATGACAAGGAGCTACAAAAGCTAAATTTACAAGGAACCAGTTATGGCTTTTCTGTAGATGCAGATATAAGGGCATGCAATCTTTCCTCAAATGAGGAGGGATCCTATTTTGATGTACATTTCCAAAACAAAATGTATGAAAATATTTTTCTTCCTCTAGTTGGAAAGCATCATGTGTTAAATGCTCTTGCGGTATTTGGGTTAGCTTTGAGTATTTCTGTTAAAGAGAAAGATATTCGCAGTGCCTTTAAAAGTTTTAAAGGAGTTCAAAGAAGGGCCGAATTATTAGGAGAGGTGAAAGCGGTGAAATATTTTACCGACTATGCTCATCATCCTACAGAAATTTCAGCTACTATAAACAGCTTTAAAAAACAATTTTCAGAAAAAAGGCTTGTTGTCATTTTTCAGCCACATAGGTTTAGTCGTACAAAAGATTTATTCGAAGAGTTTATAAATGCCTTCCAAAAAGCAGATGTTCTTATTCTTACAGATACCTATTCTGCCGGAGAACAAGACAACGGTTTTTCTTCACAAAAACTTTTTCAAGAGGTTACTCATAAAAACAAAATTTTTGCTTCAAAACAAGATCTAACGGATTCTCTCTTAAATATGATTTATCCACATGACATTATTGTATTTTTAGGGGCAGGAAGCATTGATGATATAGCTAGAATGTTTCTTTACCAAAATGCCAATCATGTTAAACAGTTGAAAGTCGGATTAATTTTTGGAGGAAGTTCCTTAGAGCATAATGTTTCTTGTTCATCAGCGAAATTTTTTCAAGAAAATATAGATAAAAGTATTTATTCGTTAATAAATATTAAAATTGAGAAAGATGGAAAAATACATCAAAATCAGATTAAAGATTTGCTAGATCTAGACATTTGCCTTCCTGTACTACATGGAGCCAGAGGGGAAGATGGGATGATTCAGGGATTTTTGGAAGCCCTGCAAGTTCCTTACTGCGGCTGTGATTATAACTCGTCTGTTGTGTGTATGGATAAGAGGTGGTCTAAGTGTATCGTTCAAAAAAATGGAGTAAGCACAGCACCAGATCTAGAAATTACTAAAGAAATGTGGGCTAATAATAGGCATTTGTGGCTAAAAAAATGTTTTCAATTTGCTCGTTTTCCTTTGTATATCAAAGGCTCTCACATGGGCTCTTCCATTGGGTTAAAAAAGTGTGAAAAAAAAGAGGAGATTGAGACAGCCATTGATGATATATTGCAGGTTGATTCCTCATTACTTTTAGAACAGGAAGTTCGTGGCAGACAAATAGAGTTTTCTGTGTGGGGAAATGAAACAATTCATGTGGGAGTTCCTACAGAAGTATTAAAACAGGATTTTTATTCTTACGAAGATAAATATGAAAAAACCTTAACCAAGATTCCTGCAGAAATTTCTGAAAAAGCACTTGCAGAAGGTAAACGATTAGCTAAACTAGTTTACCGGAGTTTAAAATGTTCCGGGTTATCTAGAATTGACTTTTTTCTAACTAAAGAAGAAAAATACATTTTTAATGAAATCAACCCAATGCCCGGGTTTACACCTTTGAGTGCATTTTTCCCCATGGTAAAGGCAAAAGGGATCTCAGAAAAACAATTCATTGATATTCTTATAATTTTAGGTCTTCAAAGAGCGAGGGTATGTCAAAAAACCTAACAGTAAAACAATCTTTTTTATGGATTTTAATTTCTACCGTTATTGTTTCTGGTTCTAGCTTTTCTATTTATTTTGGTATTTTAAGCTGGAAAAAAAAGCAACTTAAAGACCATACCCTTCAAATTGCTGCTATCATTCAGACAGGTCCTGAAAAAGAAGCCCTTCCTTCTCAATACTTAGCTGAGCTCATGCATCTTTCCTTGGATAAAAAAACGAACTACTATGCCTTCAATGAAAAAAAGGCAGAAGAAAACCTATTGAAATCTCCTTTTATTAAAGAGGCTAAAGTCAAAAAAGTAAGACCAAACGCAGTGTATGTTGATTATACTAAAAGATCTCCCATAGCTCTTTTAATAGATTATGAAAATGTGGCCATAGATGAAGATGGATACGTGTTCCCTATAGAGCCTTTTTATCAAGTTGAAAATCTCGTAGAGCTTTATCTCGGCCTACCCCCATTTAATGATCCCTTAGATGAGCAGGAAAGAGAGGGGGCCTCTTATAAAAAAGCCATACAATGTAAGCACTTTGCTTTGGCAAAAAAGATTTTGTCGTTATTAAGTGAAAAAGAATTTGCGGATAGATTTACCTTAAAAAAAATTGATGTATCTAAAAGTTACTCACCTAGTTTTGGACAGAGGGAAGTCGTAATCGCCCTTGATGAAAACTTAGAAATCACTCAAAAAGAATTAACATCCACTTTTATTTTACCAAAGTATTTGAGGTTAAATGTTAAACAGTATCATCAGCAACTTTCTAACTTTTTGGTGTTATCACAAAAAATGAGAAATGACTATCGACTTCAAATACATTTGACACAAGATATGCCGGATATTATTAGGTGTAAGCCTAAATTATTAGATTTTAGAATACCACAACTTGCTTTTATCAAAGAAAATGAATGAATTTTGCGTAGTTTTTTGGACATGTAAAGATTTAAACGAGGCAAAAGAAATATGTAAGAGCCTCTTACAAAAGAAATGGATTGCATGTGCTAGTTTTTTGCCTAATGTAATTTCCATGTTTTATTGGGATGAAGGTATCCAAACTGAAGAAGAGGTTAAGGTTTTTATTAAAACAACATCTAAACGTTATTCAGAGGTACAAGCTTTTATTCAACATCATTCCAGCTATGAAGTATCAGAAATACTGCAAATTCCAATAGAATCAGGAAATCCTTCCTATTTAAAATGGGTAAAAGAAATAACTGTCTAAAGTGATCCTTTTGTAATATCTGCAGCAATCTGTTTGATTTGTTCGATAGCAAGTGATAAATTTTCCTTGGGGCTACTTTCAAAGGGGATATAAATTCCTTCTAGCTTTTTTGCTAAAGTTTCTGATTGGAACTTAGTGAGGTCATTTCTTAAAAAAGAATGAATGGGCGCCATTAATTCATTGAATTCCTTTTCCTCCATGTGAGAGTAATCAGCTAGATTTTTCATAGGTAAATAGTGGAGGTGCTCTTTGAAATCTTGAATTAAATTTAAAACTTTTACCTTGGGATCATTTTCTTCTAAATGGGTCATTATTTGATGGAGGAATTCAGAAGAGGCTCCCACTTTCATAGCTCCTCCATCTAGTTGTTCTTTTAATGTGGTAAGATCAGAAATTAGCTGATCTTCTTCATCTGCTTTTAGAAGGCCAAATTGAATAATGTTTCTAAGGTTTGTCAATAAAGTAAAAGTATCGTCTAGACTAAATGTATCTTTCAGACTTTTAGTATCTTGAGTGGGTTTTACTAGAACTTGAGAAGCTTTTAGTAAGAACTCTTCTAACTCTTCAATACGGTCTTCGATCTTTTGGGAGCGAATAGACCTTTGAGCTTGAAATTGACTTTCAACTTGCTCAACCTGAGGCCTTACAGGAGTTTGTGGTGGAGGAACTTTATTATCTCCAAAACTTGCCATGGTATACTCTCATATTAGTAATCCATAGCATCCCGCTCTTAATTAATTAACTTTACATCTCTAATTTAATTGTACCTTTTTTTTATTTATTAAGATATTAGCTTTTTAAGTCTCTAATGAATAAATATTTGGTAAAAGATAGTAGAAAAAAAAGTAAAGCTTGAAGTACTCTGAATAAGGTAAGTTCCAGAATCGATGGGGATGTTTTATGGCTATTGGATTAAATGTACAAATAGAAGAGATTGAGGGCGTAATACTTATGAAAATTGAAGGTCGTCTAGATGCTCCCTCGACTCCCATTCTAGAAAAGAAGCTCAATGCTTTAATTGATGATGGTCGATTTCAGATTATGGTTGATTTTGCAAGGGTAGACTACTTAAGTAGTGCAGGACTAAGGCTTTTACTTGCAGCTACTAAGAAGTTAAAAAGCCATGAGGGAAAATTAGTATTATTTTCTATCCCTGATGAAGTAATGGAAATCATAAAATTAGCTGGCTTTCAACGTATCCTTACTATTTGTACCAATGAGCAAGAAGCACTGCAATCATTCTAATGTCATTTAACCAAATTGAGCATGCTGAGATTCACCCTATTTTATCAGATGCTTACGAGCCTTTGAACAACAAAAAGCGAATTATTGTCATCTCGGGTCCTACAGCATCAGGAAAAACAAAGCTTTCCCTTGATTTAGCAAAAATTATTGGTGGAGAAATAATTTCTGCTGATTCCATGCAAGTTTATCAAAAAATGGACATCGGGACAGCCAAAGTATCAAAAGAAATAAGGCAAGAAATTCCTCATCATTTAATTGACATTTGTACTCTTCAAGACTCATTTAATGTCGTGCAGTTTTATAATGTAGCTATTCAGGCATGCAAAGAAATTTTAGAAAGGGGAAATGTTCCTATTATAGTTGGAGGTACGGGGTTTTATATTCACGCTCTTTTATATGGTCCGCCAAAAGGACCACCCTCCGATCCCAATGTTAGAAAAGAACTGGAGCTTAGTCTACGCAAGCATGGAGCTGAGGCTCTTTATGAAAAACTTCAGATGCTTGATCCTAAGTATGCTGCCACAATTACGGAAAAGGACAAGCACAAAATTGTCAGAGCTCTTGAAATTATAAAAATTTCTAAAAAAAAGGTAAGCGATTTACCCAAAGCAAAGCCATATAGAGTTGGAAAGTACGATTTTCGATGCTGGTTTATTTATTACCCTAAAGAAATCTTATACGATCGGATTAACTATCGTTGTGATCAAATGATTGAAGATGGATTTGTAGAGGAAGTAACTTCTATTAAAGATCAACTAGAAAATAATCCAGTAGCTTCACAGGCAATCGGATATAAGCAATGCTTAAAGTTTTTAAAAACCAATCAAACTAAAGATGATTTTGAGTTATTTCTAGAAGAGTTTAAAAAAGTCTCTAGAAATTATGCTAAAAAGCAATTTACATGGTTTCGAAAAGAACCTTTTTTTAGATGGGCTAATATGCAAGAACTAGATTATGAATACCTAAAAGAAATCATATTGCAGGATTTTGAAATCCGTTAACTTAGAAATCAAATCGGAAATTTACACTTAATCCATGCAAGAGCAAGTCTCCCAAGGTATTTCTGGTTTTTCCATCAATATTTGCATCAATAAATCTAATCATTTGATTTTGCTTGAACCAATACTGGGCTTCATAAGCAACACTAATTCCAATATGCTGCATTTTTCCTGAACAGATATCGCAATTAATACCGATCGCGCCTTCGACTTCAGGCTTGTATGTCCAGTATTTTTCATTAAGCTCGGCTCTATCATTGTTATTGGTACTTAAGTCGTTTTCCACCCTTTCTGAAGTAAAATGTGTGTGCAAAAGAGAAAAGGAAAACTTGGTAAAAAAGCTCCACATACAGCTTGCATGCCACTTAGTGTCAAATCCAAGCAATGGTCCTACTCCATGGGAAAAACTTTTTAGGGCAACATCAGTTGCAGCAGGTCCAATGGTAGCTCCGTTAGCAAACTTGTAGTGAAGGGAAAAATTTTGGTGGATGATGGCATTTTTAATGCCAAAATAAGGATTTACAGAAAGGGCAGGGCTTACACAAAAGTTCCTTCCAAGTTTCGTGTCGATAATATTATAATTGAGTTTCCACTTTGAATCGGCAATTTGCCATCTCACATTGATTAAATCTCCTGAGAATGCTCCTGGATGAGTCCAAACGGGAATGAGCCCTTGTCCTGAAGATACTAATGGAGGAGTTAGGTTATAGCTGCTGTTATCATTTTTAGACTTGGCGTCAAAATGTGTAACTTGGATTCCTAAGTCCCAATCGTCATAAGGTAAATGGAAACCTAGAGCAAAACGAAAAGCAAAGCGCCACTCAAATTCAGGAGAAATTACCGAAGCGTCCAAGTTATTGTTATTTGCTGTGTTGCTTATAGCATACTCTAAGCCTTCTTCTTTAGCTTGCCAGTATAGTAAATCTAAATCGGTATATAAAAGCGGTTTTGGACAGTTATTAAACTGGCAGGGACTTGCAGAAGGTAAAACGATACACTCTTGCTCAGCCAATAAGAAAAGAGGGAGTAAAAAAAGAAATATTTTTTTCATAAAGTTCCTCAAAAATCAAAGCGAAATTGAAAAGATACACCATGAAGCGCTAGATCTCCTTTTGTTGATACATTTAAGGCTTCATTAAAATTATCAGTAAATCTTCTCATAAGATTTTGTTCCCAAAAGTACTGAATCTCATAATTCACATTACACTGGAACTGAAAGCACCCAAAACATCTTTCCCATCCAATACCCAAGATCATGTCCAAAGCTGGGTTCCATCTCCAAATTTTTTCAGTAAAGTTTATATCTGTAATTATTTCAGTACTTGTAGCTGTATTTAGAGCTTGATCAGTTTCATTTCTTCGAACATCAAATTGCGAGAGTATTGCAGAGACAGCACCTGAGCTTTGAATAAACCATTCCTTTTTTAATCTCCATTTACTTTGTAAGCCAAGGCGTGGTCCAATCCCTCTGCTGTCATTTTTTAAATCTACATTTCCATAATTAACTTGAATGTCTCCTATAGTCTGTCCATTACGATATTGAACAGTATATTCTTGATTTATAATCGCTCCTTTTAAACCTCCATGAAGCCTTAAATCTAAATATTTACTCACAATCATGGCATATCCTAATTCAAAGTCTAGTGTATAAAAGTCCATTTTCCACTGAGAGCTAGCAGATCCAAACCTTAATGGAGTTGTTGGAACATTCGCTGGATGTCTGATTAAAGGGATGAGGCCAAAGCCAAAAATACTTGTTTCAGCTGAGGTGCTTGTTTTCGAATTAGTGTAAAAATAGGTGAAGTTAGAGTAAAAATCCCAATCACAAGGAATATAAAGACCCAAGCCTACTTTAACCCCAGGCCTCCAGTCAAAGTCTGGGTAGATATTACTGGCGTTAATATTTAAGCCCTGAGTTTGAAATATGCTGTTTTTTGCTGCAAATTCTAAACCGTCTATCTTTGCCTGCCATATTAGCAAATCTGCTGTGAAAATGCCACCCCATCTATTAGAGGTGCAACAGATGTCATTGCGATAACAACCCCTTGCTGTATGCAGATATCCTGCATTGCCTTCTGTCGATTCACAAGTATTAGCACAGCATTGTTCGCTACAATAAGATAAAGCAACAACACTTAAAAGTATTAATAGTCCCTTTTTATTCATGCATCACCGAATTAAAAGTCAAATCTTGCTGACATAGTTAGTCCTTGAAGTTGTAAATCACCTTTATTATTAAATAAATCACCCACAAATGCTGAGCTGATTACTCTTTGCATTTGGTTTTGAGCCCACCAGTACTGCGTGTCATAAGCAATAGTGACTCCAAAGTAACTTTCGTGATTTTTGATAGAAAGGCACATACCCCAGTCTAAGCCTAATGAAATTTCTAAAACCGGTTGGATTTTGCTAAAAGAGTCATGCAACTTTGCAAAGTGTGAATCTAAGCTCTCTGTTGCGTAATTATAGATTAAATCTACTTGGTCTCTGTTAACATCAAAGTAATCATAGACTAAAGAAAATGCTCCATCACCAATCAAGCTAAATCCCCAAAATAATTTCCACCTAGATTCAACTCCAAATCTAGGACCAATACCTGCAGAATCGTTTTTTAAAACCAGGTTGCTTGCTACTAGCTGTACGAGCTGGTTATCAGCGGTGACATCATTTCCTCGATTGTATTCGACTTTGTATAACTGCCTGATAAAGGCAACTTTTATTCCGGCTGCAAGTCTTACTTTCAATGATTCTATTGGCAAAAAACCCTTACCCCAATCTAAATCAATAGAGTTGAGACGAAGCTTCCAGTCTCCTGCACCATGTTGGTATCTAGGGTCAGTTGTAGTGCTGATATTTCGTAAAAACGGAAAGTACCATAAGGGAATTACCCCTTCCCCAGGGATATTGTTTTCACTAAAGACATTTTTTTTAATATGTGTAAATCCGCCTTTAGCAAATGTCCATTTAGCTTGAAGATCCATATCATCTGAAGGCAGGTTATAACCTAGTATAACTTTGGCTCCGGCGTTCCAGGAAAAGTCAGGAGTAATAATTTCCATATTTAAATTTTTAACTCCAGTAACTGGCTTGTCTGGACCTTCATTTTTTGCCGCAAAATCCATTTTTCCCTGTTTTGCCTGCCAAAAAATAAAGGAAGCGGAAATATATGCAGCGCCATACTGCTCTTTTCTAGGATATGTGCATTCTCTAGATGATGGAAGCAGGCCGCTTACTAAAACATCAGGGGAGTAGCCAGTTGCATGGATATTAACAGCACACAAAAAAGAAGGTAGAAATTTTAATAATGACTTAATCATTTTCTTGTTCTCAAAAAGGCAATAAAATTTTTTTTTAATAATTGATTCAAATATTTTTTATCCAGAAAACCTTTTTTTCTAACTAAAAAATAGATATTTCTTTCATAAAATCTTAATTTTTTGTAATGTGTTGCATTGCTTGATTCAAATAACTTCAATTCAAAATCATTTCTCGAATAATGAGCGTAATGAATTCAGAAAAACCAAAAGATCCAGTTTCATCATTAGATGAAAAATTTTTAGCGCAGATGCAAACCCTTAGCACTCCTGAAGAAAAACTTCGTTTTTGCTTGGATAGCATGAAAGAAGCCATATCTCAGGATAAAATTCCTAACTTTAAACAGTTTTGGGAAGTTCGTCGTTTATGTTTACCTCTTTTTAAAGAAAATCTCAGTTCCTTTGTGAGATCGTCTCTTTGGAATGAGTTTTTAGAGCTGACAACAGAGGCTAGAAAATTAAAGGAGATTTTAGATGAACAATCTTCCTTTACATTAGAACAAATTGACCTAGCTCTTACTGATTTGGAAAAAGACATAGCTCTTTTACAAGAAAATAAACTAGAAGTACCAAGAGCAAAACTTCCTGATGAATCTAGGGCGCTCAAAGAATCTCTTCCTCATTTAGCTGATCTTCAAGGTGAAATAAACTTGTTTAATACACTTATTGCAAGGCAGAGCTCTTTACGAAAAGAGTTAATGGTCACTGAAATGAGAATACGGCACAAAAATAAGTTTTTCCGAAGAATTTCAAAAATTGGAGATTTTCTATTTCCTAAGAGAAAGGAAATTATCCAACAAATTAGCGAAGAATTTTTTGCAGCTGTAAAATCCTTTGTTGAAAATCATTTCCAGAATGGTGAAATCTTACACGCGCCTTACTATGCATTAAAAGATGAAGTTAAAGCAATTCAGAGCATTGGGAAAAACTTGAACCTTAACAATAAAGTCTTTTCAGAATTAAGGAACTTACTTAGCAGTTTTTGGGATAAGTTAAGGGATATCGAAAAGGACAGAAAGAAAGAGTTTACAGAGAAAAAAGCTATCTTTGTTGAAAACAAACAAAAAGTTCAAGAGCTTATCGATGAGCTTTCTCCTAAGCTTGCAGACTTGACCATACAGGATGCTGACAGCGAAATTGACAAGATTTTCAGTTTCATGAAAACAGTGGAGCTTGGTAAGGAAGAAGTTAGAGAGTTAAAGAAACAGCTAGCTCAGTTTAAAGCACCTATTGAAGAAAAGAAGAAACTGGAACAAGAGAAACGTATTCAGCTAGAACAAGAACAGCAAAAAAAGAGACTACAAGAAATCGAAGCTGTTAAGCAGAAAATTAATGAGTGTTTTAATAAGAGTGGCGAGCTTAATGTTGAGAGTTTGCAAAGTGAAATCAAGGAAATTCAGAGCAAAATTGAAACTCTTACTTTGTCGAAGTTTGAAAAACAAACTCTAGATAGAAGTCTCAAACCTTTGAAAGACCTATTAATAGATTTAAAAGAAAAAGCCTTGCTTAATTTAAGTGAGGACGACCTTAAATCTCTAGATAGTTTAAACCAAGTTCTTGCAGAAAGAAAAAAACGAAGACAAGATATTAAAAATCAATTAGAGATTTATCGCAAAGAGCTAGGCGGATCTGGATTTGACTTTGAAAAGGCAATGATGTATCGAGAAATGATTGATACTGAAAAAGAACGTCTTGAAAAAGTTGAAGAAGGGATTGCTGAAATCGAAGAAAAGATTTCAGAAATTGAAGGGGGCTAATTTTCTTGAAACTGTTTGTCTTTGATCTAGACAATACTTTGTATAAAGGAAATTGCAGCTTACTATTTTTTAAGTTTTTGTTTAAGAAAAGGGTCTTCGGCTTTTTTTCCCTATTTTTGCCAGCTCTTTTCTTTCTAAGATATCAAATTGGATTATTGTCTGTTTTAGACTTGCATAAAAAAATTTTCAAAAACTTTTTGTCAGGAAAAAACTTGCAAGTCTTTCAAGCACATGTAAGTGAATTTTTAGACCTTTATTTAATGGCCTCCTTAAATACTCAAGTTATCCAGCATTTAAAAGAATCTCAATTGCAAGGCGAAGCGAGTTTATTGCTTTCGAGTTCTCCTGAATTTTTAGTTAGACCTATTGCTGAAAGATTAAATATTCAAATGATTCAAGCTACTGAATATGTCAAAAATGACTTAAATCAGCTGTCTGAGTTTTCGATAATTATTCATGGAGAAGAAAAAGCAAAATTTCTACAAAAAATTGCACAGAAGATGGATCTAAAAAAAGAAGACCTAATAGGTTATTCAGATAGTTATGATGATCTTCCCTTTTTAAAAAACTGTGGTACGGTATATCTTGTAAACCCAGATAGGAAATTAAAAGCTGCTGGATTGAAGTACGGATGGAAAACGATGTGAAGAGAAAAAAAATTGCTTTTTTTGGAGGCAGTTTTGATCCTATTCATTTTGGACATGTTAATTTGGCTATTAACATGTTAGAGGTACATCAATTAGATAAAATTTATTTTTCACCAGCATATTGCTCTCCTCATAAAAAAAGTAATCAACCTATAGCCTCTATAGAGCAAAGGGTAGAAATGGTGAAGAAAGTAGTGGAGGAGGTTTCCTCATTTGAGCTTTTTGATTATGAAGCTAAAAAGAAAGGTTTTTCTTACACTATAGATGCCTTGCAAGAGGTTTCAAAAATCCATCCTAATGACAAGTTATTTTTAATATTAACAGCTGATTTGCTGGCGAGCTTTCCGAGTTGGAAAGATGTAAAAAAAATTTTAGATTTATCTCAACCTCTTGTTGGGTTTAGAAATCAAGATGGAATAAATATGCCAACTGAATTCAAAAAAAGTTTTGAAGATGGTTTTACTGAAATGCCAATTTTTGACATTAGCAGTACTCAAATTAGGCGAAGATTGCAGGAAAAACTTTATTGCGGTCATTTGGTTCCCTCTAACATACTAAGCTACATATACATGCATCAGATATATCAATCTTGATCTTAATGAAGATAATAATTTATAATCGTTCCTATGAAAAATGACTTAATTTCAATACTTAGTAATATTGCTCAAATTATTTATGATAAAAAGGGCTTTAACATATTAGCTCTTGACTTACGAGAGTGTTCCTCAATTACAGATTATGTCCTCATTGCTGAGGGGAACGTTGATCGACATGTCAAAGCGCTGGCCAATGAGCTTTTAGATGAGCTGGGTGAAAAACCTTATCGTATAGAAGGCCTTGAAGATAGCGACTGGATAGTCATTGACTATCTCGATGTGATTGTCCATCTTTTTGTGCCAAGTATGCGAGAAAGATACCAAATAGAACACCTTTGGCCAGATGCTAAAATTGTTGAATTAGGAATTGAAGTTAACCAATAAAGCTATCCACGAGGAAGATATGAGTAAAAAAAGGATTGTTGTTACAGGTCTTGGTTTAGTTTCCTGTTTTGGAATGGATCCTGACGTTTACTATGAGCGCTTATTAAAAGGGGAGAGCGGTATTACAGCAATTAACCAATTTCCTTGTGAAGAATTTCCAACTAGATTTGCTGGTTCAATACAAGATTTTGAAGTCGATAAGTATATGGACCGAAAGCAAGCTAGAAGGGTTGACCCTTTTATTCGATATATTATGGCTGCTGGAAAAAAAGCGCTAGAGCATGCTCAATTGCCTTTAGATCAATTAGATCAGCTTGATAAGACAAAATGTGGAATTATTGTTGGTTCAGGCATGGGTGGCATGAGCGTTTTCTATGATGGCACTGGAACGGTCTTAAATAAAAGTTTCAAGCGTCTTACTCCCTTCTTCGTTCCTTATATTATTACTAATATGGGCGGAGCTCTTTTAGCAATTGACTTAGGTTTCGAAGGGCCTAACTACTCGATTTCGACAGCATGCGCAACATCAAATTACAGTATAGTTTCTGCAGCAGAGCAAATCCAAAATGGTAATGCAGATTTAATGATTTGTGGCGGATCTGAAGCTCCTATTAATCCAATTGGACTTGCAGGATTTGTGGCTATCAAAGCTCTTTCTACCAGAAATGATGACCCTACTAAAGCATCAAGGCCTTGGGACACTAGCAGAGATGGCTTTGTCATGGGTGAAGGTGCAGGTGTGCTTGTCTTAGAAAGTCTTGAACATGCTCAAAAAAGAGGGGCTCCTATTTTAGCTGAATACTTAGGGGGAAGTACCAATTGTGATGCTCATCACATGACTGATCCTAAAGAAGATGGTTCAGGAGTTGCAACATGTATGGAAGAGGCTCTCAAACAAGCAGGCGTACAAAAAGGAGATGTAAACTATGTAAATGCTCATGCAACCTCTACTTTAGCTGGAGATTTATGCGAGATAAGAGCATTAAAAAGGGTTTTTAATGATCATTATAAAAACTTAAAAGTTAATTCTACAAAATCCATGATAGGACATTGTCTAGGTGCTGCTGGTGGGTTAGAAGCTATAGCAACTGTTAAAGCGATTCAAACAAATATGTTGCATCCAACTATCAACATAGAAAATCCGGAGCCTGAGCTAGATGGTGTTGATATCGTTGCTAATGAAGCCAAGCCATTAGATGTTAAAGTGGCTATTTCTAATTCATTTGGCTTTGGAGGACATAATTCAACATTAGTTTTTGCTCCTTTTAAAAAGTAATGAAACAATATAAAGATACCTCTTATGGAGCCATTCCTCTACAAGTTATTAATGGCCAGTGGCACATTTTTTTAGTACAGCATAAAAATGGTGATCACTGGGGGTTTCCCAAAGGCCATCCATCTTTTAAAGAGTCTCCGAAAGAGACTGCTAAAAGAGAACTTTACGAAGAGACAAAACTGGAAATATCTAAATTTTTATCAGACACCCCTTTAGTAGAAAACTACCACTTTTATAAAGAAGGGAAAGAAATAGACAAAACCGTTCATTATTATCTAGTTGAGGTAAAGGGAGAATTTTCTCTTCAAGAAAATGAAATAAAAGATGGAAGATGGTTTTCTTTTAAAGAGGCTTATATCAAAATAACTTTTGACGAAAGCAAATTTATTTTAACAAAAGTTCAAGAAATAATACGTAAATTTCATTCTGAGGAATTTCTATGATGACAACTCATATTTCAACATACAGTGAAAGCAAGTCAGTTGCGAAAGACATTTTTTTAGTTTTTTCAGCAAGTATTTTGATTTGTTTATTTTCTAACTTAAGTATTTATCTTCCATTTACCCCAGTTCCCATTGTTACGCAAAATCATGCAATTTTATTGCTAGCTTTGATGTTAGGGGCTAAACGAGGGTTTATAGCTACCTTTTTATTCCTAACCTATGGTGCTTTAAACTTTCCTGTTTTTGCAGGGTCATTTGGTGGAATTGCAAAATTTTTTGGACCTACAGGCGGATATTTAATAGGGTATTTATGTGCAGCCTATTTTGTGGGTTACATGTCAGAAAGAGCAAGCTCGCGAACTCCTTTAACAGCTTTTACAATTATGGGATTGGGAAGTTTAATTATCCATCTATGTGGTTTTGTTGCTTTAAGTTTTTGGACTGGTATGGTAAAAGCCGTTTTACTAGGATTTCTTCCTTTTGTTGTAGGAGATATTTTTAAAATAGTGGTTGGAGTGAAACTTGCTCAAGTCATGCGATGGACTCAAAAAACTATTTAAAGTTTTAATTTCAATATTACTTTTAGTTTTAGGATTTGTGTCAGGGAAGGGGTACCTTTTATATAAGGGCTATCGTGAAAGTAAAAAGGTACAACCCTGCAAGAGTTATCCCGTAGTGGAAAATAAACCATTTGTTGTCGTTATTCCTTCTTATAATAATGAAAAATGGTGTGATAAAAACCTGTCATCTGTCCTAGAACAAAGCTATCCTAATTTTAGAGTCATTTTTATTAACGACGCTTCGGCAGACAATACTTTGCAGATTGCTCAAAAATATAAAAAAATATCGCAAGTAAATTTTACTATTGTCGACAATCCAGTAAATTTAGGAGCCCTTCAAAATATCTATAATGCTGTGCATACTTGTCAGAATGATGAAATTGTTGTTCTGGTTGATGGCGATGATTGGCTTTCTCATGAAAACGTCTTAGACCGCTTAAATCAGGCCTATGCCAATCCTGATATATGGATGACGTATGGTCAATATGTTACTTATCCTGCTTACAAAAAAGGTCATTGCAGAAAGGTGGAAAAAAAGATATTTCGGGAGCATGACTGGATATTTTCTCATGTAAAAACTTTTCAAGCTGGCTTATTTAAAAGAATTCAAAAAAATGACCTTTTAGATGAAGGGAAGTTTTTTTCCATGGCTTCAGATCTGGCTTTTATGATCCCTATGCTGGAGATGGCATCAAAAGGGCATATATATTTTATTGAAGATGTTTTGTATATTTATAACAGAGTAAATCCCATTAACGACGACAAGCTTAACAGGAAGCATCAGCTTCTTTGTGAGTCAATGATCAGAGGGAAAAAAGCGTATAAAGCTTTATGAAAAAACTTTCTATTTTATGTCTTTTTGCGATCCTTTTTATCTTTGGATTTGACATTGGAAGAGGTAAGCCTTTTAAAAGAATCTCTTTTTTTCATTTTAAGAAAAAAGAAAAAATCAATGAAAGACTCAAAGCTAAATTTGTTCCTGGGATTGATCCCACTAAAGACTGTCCGATTATTAAAAACCAAAAATTTGTCGTAGTGATTCCGTCTTATAATAATGAAAAATGGTATAAGAAAAATCTCTCTTCCGTTTTTTCTCAAAACTATGACGATTATAGGGTGATTTATGTAGATGACGCCTCTTCTGATCATACTTATGAAAAGGTGAAGGATTTTGTTGAAAAGGAAAAGAAGCAAGGTAAGGTTACTTTAATACGCAATACGCAAAATAAAGGAGCCATGGAAAACTTATTTCATATGATCCATTCTTGCGAGGACAGCGAAATCATTGTAAGTTTGGATGGAGATGACTGGTTTGCTCATGATGAAGTGTTATCTGAGCTAAATAAAGTCTATGCTAACCCTGATGTTTGGCTGACGTATGGTCAAAATATTATTTATCCTCAATTTGAAAAAACAGAAATGTTTGATTTTGATAAAAAGGTATTATTGGAAAAAGGATACCGAAAGCATCAGTGGGTAACTTCTCAGCTCCGCACTTTTTATGCTGGTTTGTTTAAAAGAATCGATCCTAAAGATCTTAGAATGAATGATTCTTTTTTAAAAGTAGGATGTGATTTTGGTTATATGTTCCCTATGTTGGAAATGTCAGGTGGAAGGTATAGATATCTACAAAATGTGAATTATATTTATAATCAAGTAACGCCTATCAATGATTTTAAGCTACGAAGAGAAGAGCTAGAGACTGTTTGGGCTTACCTTCAATCCCTACCTCCTTATGAGCCTTTAGAGCAGGCTCCTTACTTCATTCTTAAAAAATGACTGGCAACTCTAGTAGTCTTGTCATCATGTGCTTTCGTGGAAAAACGGTGATTCTGAGGGCTGATTTGTCCTAATAACTCACCTGATGAGGCTATTCTAGAGCGGAGATTTCTTGAAACTTCTTGAGTAAGTTTTTTATTTTGTGAGAGCTCATTTGAAATAGGCTCTGGCTGTCCAGAAGCTCCAGATGGACCTCCTATTGGTTTGCTAGGCGGATTTGCCATAAAATAACCTCCAAATTGGATTTTTTCATGCCAAATTCAACCTATAACACAATCAAAGCTATAAAAAGTAAGATTTTTTTAATGCTTTCTTTTTTTTCTAAATACGTTGCCCGATTTATGGTAGGTAGGATTTCTTTTTTTACCCTGTTCAGAAACTACTCTAGCTGATCTTTTTTTGTTTGAAGATGGTCGTAGGTGACGAATGCCAGTGAAAACTGGCAAGGCGGTCCTATGAGTTTTATTCTCTAGAATTCTATTCCGTGTTCCAGAAATTAGATTAAATAATGATATACTTGGCTTAATGCCTGTAGTCTTAGGTATTTCCATGTCTTACTCCCATCTTTACTTATTTTCTCATAAAGAAGAGTTCTTGTCAAGTAAAAAAATATTGATTTTATACATTAAATTATTGATAATAAGCTACTTGTTGATTTTAATGCCCTTTTACAAGAAAAAGGTTTCAGGAAAATAGAAAGCTATTAAAATAAAGGCTTTTTGAAGTGAGAGACGATGAAAGATAGATTTTTTTCTTTTTTATGCTTTCTAGGACGATTGATTTTATCCCTGCGATATAGGGTTAAAGTCGAGGGAAAGGAGCTACTTGATAAAAACCACCTTAATAAAAAAGGGGGAGTATTGATCCTGCCCAATCATCCGGGGCATATGGATCCTATTTTTATTGTCCTGCACTTATGGCCTATTTTAAAGATGAGGCCTTTAGTAATAGAGTACATGTATCGAAAAAGGTTTTTGACCTTTTTTATGGACCTCGTCAAGGCCATTCCAATCCCTGATTTTGAGTCTTCCATCAGTGATCTTAAGATAGAAAAAGGGGAAGAGGTCATTAATAAAATAGAAAAGGGGCTTAAAAGAAAAGAGAGTTTTCTTCTATATCCTTCAGGAAAATTAAAACACACTGGGAAAGAAATTATTGGTGGAGCATCTGCTACCCATGACTTAATCCAAAGATGTCCTGAGACAAATGTAGTCTTGATAAGAACTATTGGGCTTTGGGGTAGTAGATTTTCAAGAGCCATTACAGGGAAATCCCCAGATTTTAAAAAGAATTTTTTTAAAGGAATATGGATTGTTTTAAAGAACTTTATTTTTCTTACACCTAGAAGAAAGGTTCATATTCAAATAGCTCCTAACCCAGTAGATTTCCCATGGACTGCTAATCGTTTAGAGCTGAATCGCTATTTAGAAAACTGGTATAATCAATATCCCTCACACAAAGAAAAAGGACTTTTACTAGATATTGAGCCATTAGTGTTAGTATCTAGCAGCTTTTTTAGAAAGACATATCCACAACTGCTAGAAGTCAAAAAATTCCAAAAGAAACGATATGCCGGTAAAATATCTCCCAAGAAAAAAAAGGAAATATACAAGTTTTTAACAACTCTTTCTGAGATGCAAGAAGACGAGATTGAAGAGGAGATGAACCTATCTCTTGACTTAGGATTAGACTCTCTAGACATAGCTAATATCGTTGCCTTTTTGAGTGATCATTATGATACAGGAAATATTCATCCTGAAGACTTAGACTCAGTTCAAGATATTTTGGAGATAGCTGAAGGAAGATTAAAGGGCGTCAGGCAGGAAGAGCTTAGTTCTAAGTTGAAATGGCCAGATGAAAAGAAAAGGCCGTTCCCTAAAATGCCTCAAGGGAAAACAATTCAAGAGTCATTCTTGCAGTGCTGTTTTGAAATGAAAAATCATGCGGCATGTACTGATGATTTAACCGGTGCTATGTCTTATAAAAAACTTAAAAGAACTGTTTTAGTTTTAGCTAATGAATTTAAGAAAATCCCTGGTAAATATCTTGGAATAATGCTACCCGCTTCTACAGCTGCTTATGTCTCTATTTTAGCGTGCTTAATGGCTAATAAGGTTCCGGTTATGCTTAATTGGACTTTAGGTCCTAGATATTTAAATGAGATGATGAAAATTGCAAAGGCTAAAAAAGTAATTAGTTCATGGCGATTTTTAGAGAAGCTATCTCATGTTGAATTTGGTGATGTTAAAAAAGATGTTGTTTACTTAGAAGATTTGCGCAAAAAAATCTCTCTTAAGGCGAAGCTTAAAGGACTTTTTGCCTCTTTTAAATCAGTAGATAAAATCTTAAAGCAGTATAAGATCAAATATGAAGAAGACAATGAAGCCGTTATCTTATTTACCTCTGGTACTGAATCGGTACCTAAAGCTGTACCGTTAACACATAAAAATATTTTATCGAATCAACAAGCAGCTATGCAGTGTGTTATTTTAAAACCTAAAGACATCTTGTATGGCATTCTGCCCCCCTTTCATTCTTTCGGTTTTTCAGTAGCTGGGATATTTCCAATACTTGCAGGTTTAAGGGTTGCTTTTTATCCAGATCCTACTGATAGCTATGCCTTAGTAGCTGGTGTTAAAAGATGGCAAATAACAATGTTTTGTGGAGCTCCTAGCTTTATCAACGGACTGCTGCAAGCTGGAACTGAAAAAGAATTAAAAAATATAAGGCTTTTTATTACTGGAGCAGAAAAAGCCCCCAAGACTCTTTTCCAAAAAGTACATAACCTTGGGAAAAATAACGTGGTCATAGAAGGGTATGGCATTACTGAGTGCTCTCCTATCATTTCTTTAACAAGGCCTAATCAAAAGCGAGTAGGTGTAGGGCAACTTATTCCCGGATTGGAAGCAATGACCATTCATCCTGAAACCTTAGAACCATTAGAAAAAGGGGAAAATGGAGAGATCTGCGTAAGGGGACCTAGCATATTTTCAGGATACCTAGGAAAGAAAAAATCTCCTTTTATCACAATTGATAAGAAAAAATGGTATAGAACAGGGGATTTAGGCAAGGTAGATGAGAGTAATAATATTATTTTATCAGGAAGGCTTAAACGCTTTGCTAAAATTGGCGGAGAAATGATCAGCTTAGGTGGACTTGAAGAAGTGATTACCCATAAAACTGTTTCTCAAAAAGAGCAAGAAGAAGGACCGCAGCTTGCTGTTTGTGTTGATGAAAGCGAAGAGACAAAGTCTACTTTAATTTTATTTGCTACTTTTGACCTTGATAGAAAGGCAGTTAACCAGCTGCTTAAACAAGAAGGCTTCTCGAGTCTTGTAAAAATACATAAAGTACAAGTAATAGATGAAATACCTCTTCTAGGCACTGGGAAAACAGACTATAGAAAACTCCAATCCATGATTTGATATATGCAAAACGACATACCATTTAAACTTTTTAATACGGAAACCAAGCAGAAAGAGGTTGTTTTTCCCATTGATGGAAAGACCTTACGGTTCTATGCCTGTGGGCCTACAGTGTACAACTATGCTCATATTGGTAATTTTAGAACCTATGTTTTTGAGGACCTACTAAGAAGGTCGTTAGAATTTTTTGATTTCCAAGTCAAAATGGTAATGAATATTACCGATGTGGATGATAAGACAATAAAAGGCGCTAAAGAAAATAACCTGTCTTTAGAAGAGTATATCAAACCTTACTTTGATGCCTTTTTTGAAGACTTGAAAACTCTACATATTAAGCCAGCTGATGTTTATCCTAAAGCGACCGATTATATTCAAGAGATGATTGATATCATTTTAGACTTGTTAAACAAGGGGTATGCCTACACTGGAACAGATGGTTGTGTGTACTTTTCCATTAAGCAGTTTTCTAATTATGGGAGGCTTTCTCATTTAAAACTACAAGAGCTGAAAAAGGGGGCTTCTCAAAGGGTAAATGTGGATGAGTATGAAAAAGAAGAGGCTTCCGATTTTGTTTTATGGAAAGCATATGATGAAAAAAGAGATGGCAAGATTTATTGGGATAGTCCTTTTGGAAAAGGAAGGCCTGGTTGGCATTTAGAATGCTCTACTATGGCAATGAAGATTTTAGGTAAATCGATAGATATTCATGCAGGGGGGATAGATAATATGTTTCCTCATCATGAAAATGAAATAGCTCAATCAGAATGTTATTCAGGAAGGCAGTTCGTTAAAATTTGGGTTCATTCAGCTCATTTAGTGGTAGAAGATAAAAAGATGTCTAAAAGTCTAGGTAATTTTTATACATTAAGAGACTTGCTTGATAAAGGGTATTCTGGAAGGCAGGTCAGATATCTGTTAATGCAGGCCCACTATAGAACTCCTTTGAATTTCACAATGCAAGGATTAGAGTCAGCTAAACTTTCCTTAGATAGATTGCAAAGTTTTATTGAACGTATTAATGGGTTAGATAGCGACACTTCTTTTCCATCGATGGATAAAACTATTGAAGATGCCAAAATAAGCTTCTCTCGTTTCTTAGCAGATGATTTAAATATTTCAGGAGCACTTTCCGTTGTATTTGACTTTATTAGAAATATTCACTCGCTTTGTGATAATAATGCTTTAGGCAAGCAAGATAAAAAGAAAATTATAGAATTTTTACAGTCGATCAATAGCGTATTAGGCGTTTTAGAGTTAAACAAAGAAGAAGCTGAGATTCCTTTGGAAATCAAAGAAGCCCTTGATAAAAGAGAAGAGGCTAGAAAAAATAAAAATTGGCCTTTAGCAGACGAGTTAAGAGATTTTATTCTGTCTAAAGGCTACAAAATAGAAGACAGCCCTAAGGGCCCTTACGTTAAAAAAGCTTAATCTTCCGGCTTCATTATAGGGAAGAACAGTACATCCCTAATTGAGGCAGCTTTAGCAAAGAGCATAACTAATCTATCAATCCCGATGCCTATGCCTGATGCTGGCGGCATGCCTTGAGAAATCGCTTCTAAAAACTCTTCGTCTAAAGGATGAGCTTCTTCATTGCCAGCTTCCCGTTGTTTTACCTGGTTCTCTAAAAGTTCTCTTTGTAAAACAGGATCATTTAACTCAGAGTAAGCGTTAGATGCTTCTGTAGCTAAAATAAAGCTTTCAAAACGTTCCACCAGTTTTTCTTGGTGTTGTGAATTATCTCGTAAAGGCTTGCAAAGAGGTGTTGTTTCAATGGGGTGATCGATAATGTGATGAGGTTGAATAAGGTGCTCTTCCACAAACTCTTCAAATAAATATTGAATGAGATGGCCACGTGATGCTTTTGCCACATCCTTCGGATCTTTGGTAGATGACTTTAATTTTTCTCTTATTTCATCATCATTTAAGTTGTCTACATCAATGTTAGCGTACGTTTTAATGGCTTCTTTAAAAGTTAGCCTTTTCCAAGGTGTTTTTACATCGATAATAAGAGGAGATCCATCTTTATTTTCATAAGGAATTTGTGTGGTGCCAAACAACTCTAATGCAATGGTTTCATAAAGCTTCTCTGCAAAAGTCATCATATCTTCATAATCCCAATAGGCAGCATAGGCTTCCAGCATGGTAAATTCAGGATTGTGAGTTCTATCAATTCCTTCATTTCTAAATACTTTGCCAATTTCATAAATCTTTTGATATCCGCCTACAAGAAGCTTTTTTAAAGGGAGCTCTAAAGAAATTCTAAGATACATGTTTTGATCTAGAGCATTCAAATGCGTTTCAAAAGGTCTTGCTTCAGCTCCACCGTAAAGATTTTGCAAGATAGGAGTTTCTACTTCCAAAAAGTTAGCCTGCTCAAAATATTTTCTAATAATATGCACAATGCGAGAACGGAGCAGGAAAGTGTCAAAGCTGTTTCTATTAGAAATAAGATCCAGCCATCTTTTTCGGTATCTCACTCCTTTGTCTGATAAGCCACTATGCTTATCTGGCAGCGGAAGAAGAGTTTTACAAAGAAGGTGAACTTGTTTTACAAAAACGGTAAGTTCGCCTTTTTGTGTTTTAAAAAGGTATCCCTCAACACCTATAATATCGCCAAGGTCAAGTTTTTTTTCTAAAATCTTGATAGGTTTAGGGTCATTTTCAGAAGGGCTGTAACCAGCAAGAGTAGTCAAATCCCTATTGAACATGATTTGCAATCTTCCTGATTCATCCTGAATATGACAAAAGGCATTTTTCCCCATGGCTCTAAAAAGAACAATTCTTCCAGCTACTTTGACAAATTCGGTAGAACCCGATGCTGCATCATCAAAGCTTCCTACTTCTTTGCTTTCACTTTCAGCTTGTAGTTCGACAGAGCGGTAGGTCGGAGAAAATTTATGAGGATAAGGCTCAATTCCTAATTTCTTTAGGTCATTTAATTTTTGAAGGCGGTTTTGATATTCATCAAGATGGGTATAATTGGATTCAGACATATTTTTTTCTTTCTTTTCAGTGTAAGTTTTATCTTTAAGCATGCTTTTGTCTAAAATAGTTTTTTAGGACTTTTAAAAATTTATTTCAAAACAATGTTATCATAGTTTCTCGAAAATTAAAAATAAAAAGCTGTTCAATATTCTTTTCTTTAAGAAAAATTTAAGAAAGTGAGATTGATAATAACTTTCATTGAAATGACTAAAACACTCATGCAAATTAAAGAATGAATGAAGGAATTAATAAGGAAACAGAGTCGGTCTTTTAATAAAAATTGAGCAACTTCAGTTGTTTTTTACCTCTAGAAAGAAAACTTGTGTTGATCTACCCTTTTCTCTTATATGAGAACGATTATTCTTTCTAAGAAAGAAACACCCGATTGTGTTGAAATTCTTATACCTCCTTCTAAATCGCACACAATGAGAGCCATTTTACTAGCGGTGTTTTCTAATAGTAATAGTGAAATCCATAATTATTTAGATGCCAATGATACAATGGATTTAATTATAGCTTTAAAAAAAATAGGTGTGGGGGTTGAGGTTTGTAAAAGTAAAATAATAGTTAAAGGCATTGGTCGAGACTTTAGTTTCCTACGATCCGCAGAAATCAATGCTGGGAACTCAGGCCAAATCTTAAGGTTTTTGAGTGCTCTTCTTTCTTTATCTGCTAATGAATATATCATAACGGGGGATTCTTCTGTTTGCAACAACAGGCCTGTTAAAGATCTTATTTCTGCTTTTCATAGGATGGGCGTCACTATTAAATATTTACAAAAACAAGATCATCCTCCTTTTTTTTTAAAAGGACCTTTAAAGCCTGGAGTAGTCACAATAGAAGGGCAAGACTCTCAGCCTGTTTCAGCTCTTTTAATGGCTTCAGTTTTTTTAGAGGGTACGACCATAATTCACGTTAACAATCCTGGAGAAAAGCCCTGGGTTGAGCTTACTTTGAACTGGCTAAGAAATCTGGGAGCTCATATCAAAGTCAACAATTATCATACATATACGGTTAATGGGCCTATTTCTTATGATGGTTTCTTCTATAGTGTGCCAGGAGACTTCAGCTCTGCTGCTTTTCCTGCTATTGCCAGCATCATTACTAAAAAAAGCACCATTTTATCCAACCTGGATATGGCTGATGTCCAGGGGGACAAGAGGTTGTTTTATGAACTGATCCGATTGGGAGCCAATATTGAAATAGACCAGGAAAATAAAAAGGTTTTTATCTATCCGTCCGAATCGTTAAGTGGCGGATCTATCGATGTGAATGACTTTATTGATGCAGTGCCTGTTTTGGCTGTGTTGGGATGTTTTACAAAAACAAAACTAGAGCTTGTTAATTGTTCTATTGCCAAGAAAAAAGAATCTAACCGCTTAGAAGCTATTTCCAAGGAATTAGAAAAAATGGGAGCTAAAATAAAATATTTTGATGATAAGCTTGTAATTTGGCCGTCAGATCTTTATGGTGCAAAGCTTAATAGTCGAAAAGACCATAGGATTGCTATGGCACTTTCTGTTGCAGCTTTAAGTACTAAAAAGGGTAAAACAATCATTGAAGATGTTGACTGTGTAAATAAAAGTTATCCTAATTTTTTTGATAATATAATTAAATTTGGAGCAAATATTGAATGGGTAACAACATAATACTAATTGGATTTAAAAAGTCTGGAAAGTCTACTTTAGGCCCCTCTTTAGCTCAGATGATGAAATATCAATTTATAGACATAGACAGACTAATCGAGAGGACTTTTGATCCTGAATTAACGCTTAGCTACTTTGAAATTTATGAAAAATATGGAGAGGAGTTTTTTAGGAAAATTGAAAGGAAAGTCATTCACTCTATAGAAGGTATCTCTAATACTGTTATTGCCACTGGAGGGGGAAGCGTCCTTGATCAAAAAAATTTAAGAGTTTTAAAGCGATTAGGCAAAATGGTATACTTGCACTTGCCGGAAGAGCTTTTAAAAAAAAGAATCGAAACAGGTCGAATACCTCCCTTTTTGTTGTCTGATTTTGAAAGCACCTTTCAAGCAAGGAATAGCATATATCGAAGTGTAGCTGATTTTACAGTCGATCTTAAAGAAAACACACAAGAAAGAGCAAAAAAGCAGGTAATACAGTTTTTTAAAAATGGCAAGTAATTCATTTGGGTCGCAATTTCGTATTACAACTTTTGGAGAATCTCACGGAAAATTGGTTGGAGTGATAATTGATGGCTGTCCATCTAATATTTCTTTAACAGAAGATGACATAAATCAGGCCTTAGCACTTAGAAGACCTGGAAATAATCTATTTGTATCACCTCGTAAAGAAAAGGACAAGGCGATTATTGCCTCAGGGGTTTTTGAAGGGAAAACAACTGGAGCGCCTATTACAATTCTTGTAGAAAATACAGCATTTGTCTCCTCAGCCTATCAAGATTTAAAAAACCTATACCGACCATCACATGCTAATTATACTTATCTTAATAAGTATGGGGTTTTTGATCATAATGGATCGGGAAGAGCGTCAGCCAGAGAAACAGTGGCAAGGGTGGCTGCGGGAGCTGTTGCTAATAAAATATTACATAACAGTAATATCACTTTACTAAGTTTTTTAAAACAAGTTGGTCCCTTTAAAATTGAAGAAATTGATTATGCAGATCTTGTAGCTTGCCAGAAAAAAATAGATAGTAGTCCTATTTTTTGTCCGGATGAAACTGCCTCCCAAAAAATCGAAAACTATTTACTTTCTTTAAAAGAACAAGGGGATTCATCAGGGGCAATAGTAGAATTTATAGCTTTGAATGTTCCTGTTGGTCTAGGCGATCCTATTTATGAAAAACTGGAAGCCAACTTAGCAAAGGCCATGCTGAGTATACCGGCAAGTAAAGGTTTTGAAGTAGGCGATGGATTTGCTTTGGCTGAAAAAAAAGGATCTGAAAGCAATGACAGTTATGAATGCAAAGAGGGAAATGTTTTTTTAACCTCTAATCATTCCGGTGGGATTTTAGGGGGGATCTCCAATGGTATGCCAATTATCGGAAGAGTTTGCTTTAAGCCAACTTCGAGTATAAAAAAGCATCAGAACACCGTTGATTTTGTGAAAAATGAAAATGTACAGTTTACCTTATCTTCAAAAGCAAAGCATGATCCATGTGTTGGCATTAGAGCTGTTATTGTTGTGAAAGCCATGCTGGCAATTGTTCTTGCAGATAGTATTTTAATGAACCAAGCAGCACAACTGAATGACAAAAATAATCAAAAGTCAGCTTTTTCTTTCCAATAATTGGGTTCACTCCCTATCTGCTCTTGCTAGTCGTTTTGCTCTTATCTGCGATAAAAATGTCGAGAAGCTTTGGGGCGAAAAACTCGTTCAATTATGTAAAAAAAATGGACTGGAAGTTGAACTGCTTACGCATTTTTCAGGAGAAGAGCACAAAACAGCGCAAACCAAATCCGACCTAGAAAATCAGTTATTTGCTTTAAACTTTAATAAAGATACTTGTCTCATAGCTTTAGGTGGTGGAGTGACATTAGATCTGACTGGATTTATAGCTGCCACTTTTTGCAGAGGAATTAAACTAGCTTTTATACCTACAACTTTATTAGCAATGGTTGATGCAGCTATTGGTGGCAAGAATGGGATAAATACTTCTTTTGGGAAAAACTTAATCGGCACAATTTATGAGCCAGATTTATTACTTTTAGATTCTTATTTTTTAACGACCCTTCCTCAAAAAGAGATAAATAATGGTCTTATAGAAATGGTCAAGCATGGTCTTATTTTTTCCTCAGACCATTTTTATAAAGCAGCTTCTTTAATCAATACACCCTCAGTTCCTGATGAATTAATTTTAGATTCTATTCATATCAAAAAAGGATTTGTGCAAAATGATCTGCATGATGAGGGAAGGCGGCAGTCTCTTAATTTTGGTCATACATTTGCGCATGCTCTAGAGCGGCTTTCTAACTTTGCAATTTCCCATGGAGAAGCTGTCTGTATAGGCCTTATTATAGAGTCGTTTCTATCAATGAAAAAAAATGGTCTTTCTAAAGATGATTTTATGATAGTTAGAAGTCATCTTTTACCCATGTTTTCTAAGATCTCTTTTGAGCATTATCCTGTTAAAAAGTGGTCTGAAACTCTTTTAAGAGATAAAAAAAATCAAAGTCACATTATTTATTGCACTTTGTTGAATAGAATTGGTCAAGTTGATTTTAAAAGACCATTAACTCAAGAAGACATTCAACTAGCTGTTGACTATCTTAATGGAGAAAAGTCATGCTAGTTCGTTGTTTAGATGGGCCTTTGGAAGATACAAGATATCCTTTTGATCTTTATGAGTTAAGGTTTGATCTTTTTCCTTTTAAAACAGTTCCTTCTGATAAAAACTGGATATTAACTCTAAGACGTAAAAAAGAAGGAGGAGCTTTAGATATAGAGGAAAGTAAAAGATGGGAGCTTATAGAAAAACTGTTGGCTTTTAAGCCGGATTATTTAGACCTAGAGCATGATGTGCCTCTTTTTTTCGCAGAAAAAATTAAGAAGCTCTATCCTAAAATTAAGCTTATACGATCCTTCCATAACCTTACAGAAACTCCGGACATTTTAGATGTTCTTTTAAAGGACATGCAGCATCCCCTTTTTTCTGCCTATAAATTTGCTTGTTTTGCTAATTCCTATCTTGACTCTCTACGTATGCTAAGTTTTGTGAAAAATGCAAAGCTTCCTAATTTAAGCGGCATGTGTCTTGGGCCTAAAGGTGACATTACAAGAGTTTTAGGGCCAATAGCTGGCAATTATATGAACTATACTTCTATTAAAGGGCTCATGGGGCAGGTTTCCTTAAATGCTCTTCATGACGTTTATCATTTTCAAAACCTTAATAAACAGACAAAAGTCTTTGCATTAATTGGCAGTCCGATTTCACAGAGTATTGGTCATATATTTCATAACCAATTTTTTCAAAAACACAAAGTCAATGCAGTTTATGTGAAGATGGAGCTGGTTCCTGAAGAGCTGGATGCTTTTTTTCAAATAGAAAAAGAATTTCCCTTTCATGGAATTAGTGTCACAACTCCGTTAAAACAAAAAATGACGCCTTATATTGAAAACAAACAAAAGGTTGTCAACACCCTTATCAAAAATCGGTCCTGGAGGGGAGAGAATACAGATGGAATAGGAGCGATAAAAGCTATTTTTGCTATAAACCCTTTTGTTAAGAAAGCTTTGTTACTTGGGGCTGGTGCTACCGCTAGAGCAATTTATGAGGAAGGTAAAAAAAGAAACATACATTTTGCTATTTATAACCGTACCTTATCAAGAGTGCAGGAATTTTTCCCTAAAAACATAACAGTTTTCCAAGATATAAAAAAAATTGACTTTTCATGTTATGACCTAATTATACAAGCCACCTCTGCTGAAATGCTGGGATCTTTATTGAACCTTGACTTCAGCACACTAAAAAAAGGCACTGTGGTTTTAGATGTAGTCAGAACCAAGAGACTTACTCAAGTCCTTCAAAAAGCAAAAGAAAAAGGTGCTAGATGTATTGATGGTAATGATCTTTTTTACTGGCAGGGATATTTCCAGCAAAACTTGTGGCAAAAAAAGACTTTTTCAGAAAATACCGTTGTAGAGTTTAGAAAAAAATCATATTAGGGTCGACATCAACAGTCGCTTTTATTTTAGGAAGCATTTGCTGTACTTTTTTAATGGCTTTATTGAATGCCAATACTTTTTTTCCTCTAACTAACAGCTGAAATCTATATTGGTCTTTAATTTTTGCATAACCGCAGGGACAAATTGGGTGAAAATGGTATCCGCTAGGAGCCACTTTCATTAATGCTTGCCGGAATTTATGGGCACTTTCTTCTGTTAGTTTTTCCTGAGTGCCAGTAAAAGTTATTTTCCACAAATGAGTAAAAGGGGGATATTCAAAGGCGTTTCTGGAAGTAATCTCTTCTTCATAAAAAGATAAATAGTCTTGGTTTTTTGCCTTTAAAATAATTGGGTGTTCAGGTTGAAAAGTTTGTATAACAACATCCCCATTTATCTCAGCTCTTCCGGCTCTTCCGGATACTTGAGTTAGAAGCTGGAATACTTTTTCTTGAGCTCTAAAATCAGGTATAAATAAAGAACTGTCTGCATTCAATACCCCTACTAAAGTAACAGAGGGAAAATGTAGGCCTTTAGCGATCATTTGTGTTCCAATCAGTACATCTGCTTTACCAGATCGAAATTCTTTAAGGTAAGTTTCATGACTTTTTTTTCTCTTGGTAGTGTCGCTGTCCATTCTTAATGTTCTCATTTCAGGAAAAAGAGCCTTAAGACTTTTTTCCACATGTTCAGTTCCAAAACCTTTATATTGAAGGAGAGAAGAGTGACATTTGGGACAGGACCTTGGTAGGGGCTGCTTATAGTCACATAAATGACAGGATAAAATATTTTCTTTTTTATGATAGGTAAGGCTCAACGCACAGTGAGGACAAGTAATGATATTTTCGCAACCTTTACAGAAAAAAGAACTGTAATAGCCACGCTTATTCAAAAAGAGGATGGTTTGCTCTCCTTTGGAAAATCTTTCTTTCATTTTTTCTATCAAAATTTCAGAAAAGTGTGAAAACCCTCCTAGACGCTGGTACTCTTTTTTCATGTCTACAATATGAATATCAGGCATGGTAGCTTGGCTAGGTCTCTTAGTAATAGCGCTTAGATGATATTTACCTACTTGAGCGTTATAGAAGCTTTCAATAGAAGGGGTAGCAGATCCTAAAATGACAGGGCAGTTTTCTATTTTTCCTCTCATAACAGCTACATCTCTTGCGTGATAAAAAGGATTTTCTTCTTGTTGCTTAAAAGAGCCTTCATGCTCTTCATCAACAATAATAATCCCTAAATCTTGCATAGGTGCAAAAATGGATGATCTAGCGCCAATAGCAATAGTTGCTTTTTTATGTAAGAGTTTGTCATGTGCATCAAACCTTTCCCCTTGGCTTTTTTTATGGTGAAGTACGGCAATTTTTTCTTGAAAACGTGCTTTAAATCTCTCCAATAGTTGCGTTGTGAGTGCTATTTCAGGAACTAAAACTAAAGCTGTTTTATTTCTTTTTAACACTTTTTCAATAGCTTGAAGGTAGACTTCTGTTTTACCACTTCCTGTAACTCCAAAGATTAAATGCACTTGAAAGCCATCACTTTTTTCAATGGCATCGAGGCAAGTCTTTTGCTCTTCACTTAATGTTTTTTTGGGGCTCTGAAAAAAATTTTCTGGCTCATTAAAAAAAATAGCCTCTTTTTTTATCCATCCCTTGCTTACCAGTGATGCAATGGAGCTCAAAGAAAAAGTAGCACCTTCCAGTAGTTGTGTTTGATATAACCCTTGTGTACTTTTTAAAAGTTTTTCAAGGACTTCAGCCTGCTTTAGGGATTTTATTCTGATTTTTGAAATGTAGTTTGCTGTTTTTTCCTTAGAATGAGCGAGTCGCAAAAAGACACTCGCTTTAGGCATGATTTTTTCTTTAACAGCTTTTGGAATAAAAAGACGAAGTACATGGTAAAGAGTCGTACAATAGTACTCTTGCATCCAATAAGCAAGTTTCAACAAGTTTTCAGATAATAGGGGCTTTTCATAAATTAGCTCAGTGATAGGCTTTAATGTTTTGAAAGTACTTTCTGCTTTAATGTCGATAACAGTACCATGGCAAATTTCTCCTCTTAAAGGGATGCTTACTCTTGAACCTTTTTGAACCTTTGCTAAGTACTTTTCAGGTATTTCGTAATCTAAGGGCGATGCAATTTTTCTCTCTACAATGACAGTTGCAACGCGGAAACTTTTTGACATATTGCTTTCCAAAGTGAGCTTTTCAAAGTTGGGTCTTGAAAATACATGGATAAATTAGGGATTAAAAATAAAGGAACTTCATCTAGGAAAACTAGTGATTTAGCAGGGTTTTCACTATAGTGGCTCATCATATGGGGAAGATCCCATATCTGATCATCTGGAGCTATTATAAACTTGAGCACAGAAGGGTCTAAAATCACTTCCCACCGATTCTCTTTCTCAATTTCATTTGCAAAGATTACTTTTGTCGGCACAAAATAAACGCTTAGTGCTTTAGCAAGGTTTTCCAAAAAGGTTTTTTCCTTTTGGTTTTTTGAATTGTACAAAATAATAAAAGGGGAAATCTGACTGTGATATTTCCAATTTTCAGCAATGATCTTAGCTTGTTGATCAGTAGGGATATCTTGAATGTAAGGAATTTCAGGAAGTACTTTTCGTACATGCATCTTAACATCTTCAAACCGATCAATAACTTTTTCTGAAATAACCGGTGTTTCTCTCAAAGGGGCAGCTGTTTCTTTTACAATAGGCTTTGGCGGTTCTTGCTTTTTGGAAGGCTCAGCTTTAGGCAAAGTAGGTGCTGTTTGCTTTTCTACCTTGACTATAGGCTTTTTTACAGGCCGCTTTTTAATCGATTTTTTTTCTAATAGAAAACCTTCAAAAAAAGGCAGGGACCTATTTTGTTCAACAAATCTTATAGAGTCTCTAATAAGTGAGGAAAATTCTTTTTGCATGTATTAAATAAACCGTCATTCATGTTTATTTTAATGCATTTACTAAAAAGAGGAAATTGGATTTTTTTTTAACAAAAAAGGAGCTGAAAATTCAACCCCTTTATATGGAAAAACTATCAAAAGTCGACATCTATTTTGAGAGTGCGGCAAGTCGCGCTTCTAAGTCTCTGCTATAGTCTTGCATAGATGATCTTAACTCTGCTTTATAACGGTGAATTTCTTGAAAGGCAGCAATGTCTCTATTATTGACGAGATTTTGACCTGCTCTTGCCATAGCATCATTATAAAAACAATTTGTAACAGTTCTTTTAAAACTTTCAAAATTGGAAGGGGTTGATTGATTTGCAATGTATTCTAGTAATTCGGTTCTTTCGGATTCTGGTAAACGACTTACAAAAACTTCTGGTGGCATTAGATTAAGATCGAAAATAGCAGAAGTAGTTGCCGCTATTTGTCTTTTAAGAGCCCCTTGCTTTGCTAAGGCGTTAGGATCTTTCGCAAAGCCAGCCTTTGTTTGAAAGAAATTGCATTTCACTTTATAAAAAAAGTTCTGCAATTTATTTAAAATAAATGAAACTGCTTTAGAAACCTTAGAGGCAATGTTAGACATTTGGTTTTTTATAGTTGAAAAACTATGTGTAATGGTAGCGCTACTTACGTTAGTAATAGAAGACATTTGTTTCACCCCAGTATTTGAAAATTAGTAATTATGGTTAACATTTTAACACTGGAAAAATAATTAAGAATAGATTTTTTTTAATTTAATTAATTTTTTTTTACCTATTTTAAAGAAATTATTTTGATTTTAAGTGTTAATTATTGGTTGATAAAAGAGCATCTAAAAACTCTTTAGCGTCAAAAGGAATAAAATCCTCTTCGCTTTCTCCAAGTCCAACCCAGCTTACCGGGATTTGTAATTGTTTTTGAATAGCAACAACAATGCCACCTTTAGCACTACCGTCCAATTTTGTTAAAATAATGGAAGAAATAGGGGTGAACTGATGAAATGTTTTAGCTTGGTCTAAGGCATTTTGACCTGTTGTCGCATCCAATACCAGCAGAGTTTCATGAGGGGCATTATCAATAAGCTTTGAAGATACTCTTTTAATTTTCTCCAATTCATGCATCAAGTCAGTTTTTGTGTGCAGTCGCCCAGCTGTGTCTATCAATACCACATCCACATCTCTAGCTTTTGCCGCCGTTAAGGAATCATGAACTACAGCTGCAGGGTCACTTCCAGTTTTAGACTTTATGCAATCGATGCCAATTTTTTCAGCCCACTTGCCAAGTTGCTCAATGGCTGCTGCTCTAAAGGTATCTCCTGCTACTAATAAAACTTTTTTCCCTTCTTTTTTTAATTTGGAAGCAAGTTTTGCAATAGAGGTAGTTTTTCCACTTCCATTAACCCCAACGATCATGACAACGTAAGGCTTTTTATCAACTTCAAGGTTTTTTTTATTTTCGGGGAAGTAAGTAAGTAGCTCTTCTTTAATATCCTTTAAAATTTCTTCAGAAGAAATTTCTTTGTTTTTTTGAATTTTTCTTCGTACTCTTTCCACTAAGTCCATAGAAAGTTCAGCCCCTAAATCAGCTTCAAAAAAAAGCTGTTCGAGGTGCTCATAGGCCGATTCATCTACTTTTCCAGATAAGATCCTACGAATTTTATCCCCAAGAGTAAATTTAATAGTGGAAAGGGATTTGGAGATTTTTTTTAATTTTGATTTGAAAAAACCTAACATAAAGCAAATAAAAGTCTTTCTAAGAAATTAAATCGTATCATATATAGAAAATTCTAAAGAAGAATAAAAATGCACTTACACGAATATCAGACAAAAGAAGTTTTACAAAAGTACGCCATCCCTGTGCCTGAATGGACTGTAGCAGCTAAAATTGAAGAAGTGGAAAAATTTATAGAATCTCACGATTTTAACCAGGCTATAGTAAAAATTCAGGTTCATGCAGGAGGAAGAGGTAAAGCAGGTGGCGTTAAGTTTGCTAAAACAAAAGATGAAATAATCAGTTACGCGCAAGAGTTGATCGGCTTTAAGTTAGTGAACAATCAAACAGGAAAAGAGGGGCTAATATCAGAAAAAGTCCTTATCTCCAAGCCAGCTTCTATTAAAAAGGAGTATTATCTCGGTATAATTATGGACAGGGCCACTTCCAAAGCTGTAATGATAGCCTCTCCGGAAGGCGGGATGGAGATAGAGGAAGTAGCCGCCAAGCATCCAGATAAAATTTTAAAGCTTCCTTTATCCTTGAATGGAACTCTAAAAAAATATCAGCTTTTAACTTTGACAAATTTTATGGGATGGAAGGAAAAACTGGCTGACCAAGGGGCAGATATTGCCTTTAATCTTGCTAAAATGTTTACGGAAAAGGATGCTACTCTTTTAGAAATTAATCCTTTAGTTCTTACCGAAGAAAATCAACTTTTTGCTATTGATGCCAAATTAACAATTGATGATAATGCGCTATTTAGACAACCTGATCTTGCCTACTACTTTGACCCATCTCAAGTTTCTAAATCTGAAGTATCAGCCAAGGAATTTGACCTCGCCTATATCGCAATGGAAGGCGATATTGGCTGTATGGTCAATGGTGCTGGTCTTGCTATGGCTACTATGGATATTATCCAGCTGCATGGCTCAAAACCTGCTAATTTTTTAGATGTAGGTGGAGGAGCCTCTAAAGAAAAGGTAGCAGCCGGTTTCCGCATTATTCTGTCAGATCCTAATGTCAAGGCTGTTTTAGTGAACATTTTTGGTGGCATTATGAATTGTGAAGTATTAGCTGAAGGGATCTTGCAAGCTGCTAAAGAATTGAAAATCCACGTTCCTTTAGTTGTAAGGATGGAAGGCACAAATGTAGAGCAGGGAAAGAAAATGCTGCTAGAATCTAACCTGCCTATTGAAACAGCTAAAGATTTAAATGAAGCGGCTATGAAAGCTGTTGCTGCTGCTAAAAAAGGTTTATAGAGATATGCCCATTTTAGTCAATAATGAGACAAAAGCAATTGTACAGGGCCTTTCAGGCAAAGCCGGTAAGTTTCATGCTGAAGCTTGCTTAGAGTATGGAACAAAGATTTTAGGTGGAGTGACTCCAGGAAAAGGGGGATTAGAAGTATTAGGACTTCCCGTTTTTGATACCGTTTACGAAGCAAAAAAACAACTTGATGTCAATGCTTCCTTGATTTTTGTTCCGGCACCTTTTGCCGCTGATGCTATCTTAGAAGCAGAAGATGCAAATATAGAGCTGATTATCTGTATTACAGAGGGTGTTCCGATCAAAGATATGATAGAGGTTAAGCGGGTAATGGACTTATCAAAGACTAGTCGCTTAATAGGGCCAAATTGCCCTGGCATCATTACCCCTGATGAGTGTAAACTAGGTATTATGCCCGGATACATCCATAAAAAAGGAAATATTGGTATTGTCTCTAGATCGGGGACATTGACTTATGAAGCTGTCTGGCAAACAACTCAGTTAGGCTTAGGTCAATCGACATGTATTGGTATCGGGGGTGATCCTTTAAATGGTACAAACTTCATTGATGCTTTGAAATTATTTAATGAAGATGAACAAACACACGCTATTTTGTTAATAGGTGAGATTGGAGGCTCAGCAGAAGAAGAAGCTGCAGAGTGGATAAAGGCTAATGCGAAGAAGCCGACAGCAGCTTTTATAGCAGGTGTCACGGCTCCTCCGGGTAGAAGGATGGGACATGCTGGAGCTATCATATCGCAAGGTAAGGGGACTGCTAAAGCAAAAATTGAAGCGCTGCAAAAAGCAGGTTCAATAGTTACAGAAAACCCAGCTGAAATGGGCCTTGTAATACAACAAGCATTACAAAAATAAAATGTCAAAATATAAAATTCCCATCAGAGTAAATCCTTTATTTTGGATTTTTGCCACCTTAATTGGGTGGTTGAACCATTCTTTTTTAGGTGCAGGAGTTCTTGTTGGCACCTTGATTTGGGTAGCCATTATTTTTCTTTCAATCCTAGTTCATGAAATGGGTCATGCTCTAACTGCTATTGCTTTTGGTAAGCATCCTCGAATAGATTTTATTGCCTTAGGGGGCCTTACGTCTTATCAGGGTGACAAACTAAAGCTTTGGCAACAATTTATTATCACATTTAATGGGCCATTGTTTGGAATATTTTTATTTGTATTTGCCACATTGATTTTACAGTTGCACTTTTTGCAAAACCCTCTTCTTATAAGATCCTTTCAAATTCTTCAATTCGTGAACCTTTTCTGGAGTATTGTCAATTTGCTTCCAGTACTTCCATTGGATGGAGGGCAGCTACTCCGTATAATTTTTGAAGGCATTTGGGGGGTAAAGGGTATTCGTTATGCTCTTTTTGTCGGCATGATCATAGCCGGCCTTATTAGTCTTTACTTTTTCCTGACAAAATTTTTTATAGTGGGTGCTTTATTTTTTCTCTTTGCTTTTCAAGCTTTTGATTCTTGGAGAAGATCAAAGAACTTAACAAGTTATGATCAAGATGAGACTGTAAAAAATTTAAGTATGAAAGCAGAAGCTGCTTTGAGACAAAACAAAAAACAAGAAGCTAAACATCTTTTTGAAGAAGTTGTTGCTAAAGCTAAATCCGGAATAGTAAATATAACAGCAAGCCAGTACTTAGCTTTTTTATATTACGATGAGCAAAATGTGGAAAAAGCATATCAACTGCTATTACCTCATAAAGATAATTTAACCCCCGAAGCGCTTTGTTTATTACATCGCTTAGCCTATATTCATAAAAATTATGAGTTAGTAGCTGAGCTTTCCACTGAATGTTATCAAGCAGCTCCAACACAGGAAGTAGCTATAAAAAATGCTAAGGCATTTGCTCACTTAAAAAAGGGAAAGTTTGCAGGTGGGTGGTTGCAAACAGCTTTTCATTTTGGAAATTTAAGTCTTGAAAAAATATTGAATGAAGAGGTATTCCAATCTATTTCTGAAGACCAAGACTTTCAGTCTTTTATAAATAAGTTGAAATAGATGTATAAATCCCTTTTCTTTTTCCTTTTGCTCTGTATGGCATGCCAGAGATCTAATCACTTGGAATTGACTCAAATGGAGATGTTTAAAGATCTTAATGAAATTAAAAACATTAATTATCTTTCTAATTTATTAGAAACCGCAGAAGAAGAGCTTGATCAACAGGAAAAGAAAATTTCTTCTATCAAACGATCTTTACATAATTCTTTATTGACGCTTATTGAAAGAAGGCTTGGAGTTGTTGAAAAGTCGGTTGATATGCTTACTGTAGATACAAGAGATTTTTCTGAAATTTTTCTAAAAGAAAGAGAAGTTTTAACTGAGTTGCTACAATCTCCTTTTGAGGAAGTCAGTAAAAAATCCCAGTCAATTTTAGATAGAATGTTAAGGCTGATAACACAGCTAAGTAAATAAGCCCTCTTTTCGAGGGCATTATCTTATTGGATTTTTAAAGTATAATATTTCTGATACTTTTGGTGTCTTACAATCAAAACTACGTATTTGTTGCCAGCAACTTCTTGAAGTGCTTTGGTAAGGTCACTAGAATTGTTTATTTTAATTTGATTTTTCCAATTAACAACGAGAGCAGTAATAAGATAATAAGGTCTTAATCCTGCCTGCGCTGCGGGGGAACCTGGTTTAACTTTAGTAATCAAGACACCATTTTCATGAGGCTCTAAGCCAAGTTTAGATAGCATGTCAGCTGATATATTTGACAAGCTGTCTACATCAATGCCTAATTTGTCAAAAAACTCAACAGAACCTATTTCCTGTTCAGAAAGAATCCCAAGTTTTACTGTAAGTAACTTTTGTTTTCCACTTCGTAAAATATTCAAATTAACAGATGTACCTGGATTCATTAATGCTATTTCGTTTCTAAACTTATTAGGGTTTTTTACAGCTTTGCCATTAAGTCCTACAATGATATCACCATGCTTTAATCCACCTTTTTCAGCGGGGGAGTCTTTCATTACTTCTGAAATTAAAATACCTTCAGAGTTTTCATCTAAAGAAAGAGCGTCGATTAAGTCTTTGTCTAATGGTTGCAGCATAATGCCTAAATAGGCTCTTTTAACAACGCCTGTATCTAGAATTTGATCAAGAACATGTTTGGCCATATTACTGGGGATTGCAAACCCAATACCCATGTAACCACCATTTCTAGAAATAATTGCAGTATTAATACCTATCACTTCACCTTCTAAATTTAAAAGAGGACCACCTGAGTTTCCTGGATTGATAGCAGCATCTGTTTGAATAAAATCTTCTAGTGAAGTGATACCAAGATCTTGTCTTCCTTTAGCGCTGACAACACCATGAGTTAAAGTAGATTCTAAAGCAAAAGGGTTGCCTATAGCTACTACCCACTCACCAATTTGTAAATTGTCTGAATCTCCAAATTTGAGGAAAGGAAGGTCTTTGGCGTCAATTTTTAAAACAGCAAGATCAGTCTTAGGATCCGATCCTATCAGGGTAGCTTTAAATTCGCGACCGTCATTTAATAAGACGTTGATCGTTTCAGCATCCTTGACCACATGAAAATTTGTAAGTATATGACCTTGAGAAGAAACAATAAAGCCCGATCCGCTGGATAGTTCAGGTTGGGGCTCTGATCTTGGTCTAACAGAAGGTGCTCCAAAAAATCTTTTAAAGAATTCATCGTTAAACAAATCAAAAGGATCCTGTCCAAAATGTGCTGTGTTTTGTTGCTTTATCTCTGATTTTATAAAAACCGCTGCAGGAACAGCACTTTTTCCAATTTGTATAAACGCTTGAGATGTCTCTTCTAATACTTTTTTACCATTGATGTTGGAGGCTTGCAGTTGTAGTGATAAGAAAGAAGTTATTACTGCCAATACTATAAAAGACTTTTTAATATTTTGCATAATTACCTCACTTGCTCCTTAGTCGATTAAACTGGGAATTATTATCTTCTGAGGTGAATTTTGCAACAAGAACAAGTTTATATTGCGATTATGTCTTGGTAAAGATTGGATGCTACAATTTCCTGATAAGGTATTGTAGGCAGCTCTACCATAATGTGTACCTTGAGTCTATCGACTTCTTGTCTATAATCTGAATAGTCGTGCTTGATTTTTTTAAGGTCTGATACCATTTCTTCTAGAATGTAAAGAACTTGCTGTCCTTGGCTTTTTTTTGCATCTCGCCATTCTTCAAGTTGTACTGGTTTTTCCCTTCGTATAACCTTGCGAACAATTTCTAGGTCTAAATTTTCTTCTTGAAGACTTTGGAAAAACTGCTGGATTTCTTTCAATCGTTCTTTAGGCTCCAATAGGGGGGTAAATAATTCTGGAGCTCTTTGATGTGCTAATTCTGGAGCTTCAGGATATTCCAGTGAGTCGTTCAATTCACTAATCAAGGTGAAGCGGCCCTTCAATTTATGAATAAAACTAGGCATTTCTAGTTTTTGCATAATTCTTGTAATCATAGGTTGGACGTTATCAAGAATTGTATTTAAGGAGGCAGCCTTTTTTTTATACTCTTTTATGGCTTCTACTTTTCTATCATACAAAGTAACGCTTTTTTCATGATAAGTTTGTAATGCTGTAATTTGAGCTTCTTTAAATTGGTTGTTTAATTTTTTAACAGCCATTAAAAGTTTTTGTTTTTCTAATGCAACTCCAGCTTGTAGCTGATCATTTGGTAGCTCTCTGTGTGCTTTTAAGGCAGCAATTTTATGGCTTGCTTCAGTGACAAGTTCCCTTCTGTTTGTTTGGTAAACTTTATCTTGCTCGAATAACGTATGAGACTTTTGTTTTTCTAACTTTGCTTCTTGTTGCTTTATTCCTGCATAGCTTTCATATTTGATAATATTTAGACGATCTTCGAAAACAGATTGAATTTTTTGTAGAAGGGGGCTTGTTTGGTTTTTCCAAGCAGAAACAAACCCTTCCTTATACCACTTAATAAAGAAGTTACTTAATGAATGGCTCCAACCAGATTGCAGTGTGTAAATATTTTTTTTATAGTCCAATCTTACAATAAGACCATTCTCAGCAGCTGTTTGAAGAGTATTCAAATCACCAAGATTCTGCTGTATTTCAATAGCTTTATAAGTAGTAATATTATTAAACATAATATAAATTAGTTTTTAATTAATATTATCGTTATTAAATATTAATAAATTATAAAGATATATTTTTTATATTTTAAATCTAGGAAACGATTCGTTGAGTTCTTTTTTTAACAAGTTAGGTCCTGCAAAAGTAACCAAAATGCCCTTAGATTCTTGAGAGGACAAGCAGGTTTTTACTGCCTCTGTAATATCTTTTTTTGAAGCTTGTAAAACTTTTTTTCGAAAATCTTTTCTCATGGAAGACGTTTTGCCTGCCTTTTGCCAAATATAGGCAGTAACAGCCCTACTACCAGGAGAAATAGGAGAGTCAATACTTTGAATAACTCCTAATTTGGCTTCTTCTAACTGGTCTTCTGAAAAATTTTCTTCAGCAATAAAGTTAATAGCTTTTTCAAAGGCTTTTTGGGAACTTTTAATATGTGGGTCTCGATAAGCATAAAAGTAAAAATGACCAGAGGTAGGAGAGTATGTAGCTCCGCTGCCGTAAGCTCCTCCAATTTCTCTTATGGCGTTATGTAAAACAAGGTTTTCCATTAGGTGAGTTGCAATAAGAAGATGAGGAGAGTGTTTATCAGTAAAGCCCACTGCTTTATAAGCCATACTGGTAAATGCTACAGGCAAAGCTAATTCATAACTATGAGAAAATACTGGGGTTACAGAAAAGTCATTGTTCCATGGGGTAATTTCCCTGCTTTTTATGTCATTGACTTGGAAAAAGTTCTGTGATTTTATCGACTCAAAGTGCTCTCGATCACAGGCAAGCACAAGATGCATTTGATGGATATTTAAAACTCTTGCTACAAACTCTTTGAATTTTTTAATGACGAGAGCTACCCCTTGATCAATATCTTGCACAAGAAATTTAATAAGCTTGAAAAAAGGGAGTCCATGCCATTGGTTATAGACATAAGAACAAGGAGATAGACCACTTAAAGAGGATAAAACAGCATATTGCATAGCATTTCTATTAACTTGAGCCTCTAAATGGCTATTGAGTTGTAATAGAAGTTGCTTAATTCTTTTGGGATCTTCTACTTTGGGAGCAGTTAAGAAGTCTTTTAAAATGGCAAACAGCTTTTCAGTATTTCTATAAAGAGCTTTACCTCTAAGGCAGAATGTAGGTTTACAGTTTCTGGGGTTATCGGCTTGGATATGTAAGGAAATGCTTGCATCCACACCTCCTGTATACTCCTGCATATATTCTAGTGTTTGCTGGTAGCTTTTTTCTTTTGCACCTAGGTCAGTTAGTAGGGTTTGGAATAAGGATAAATAGGTAAGGTCGTCGTTTTCAATGTTAGGAAGGTCGAAAAAGATATCTGCATAAACTATTTTATTAGTAAAACATTCATGATAAAAAACATCTAAATTATCTTGATGATAATTCTCTAATGAATAGTCTTTAATTTCAGAAGAAACGTCTTTAATAGTTATCTTAGGAAGGCATTCAATCGATTCATTTTCTTGTTGTTTTTGAAAAATATCCAGTTCTTGGGCGTTAAGGACAATGGCTTTTTTTTCTGAGTCAGTTAATTTTTCTTGGATTGTTTTTAATAAGTTTTGTTCTTTTTCATACTCTTCATTTAATAGTGTTTTACTTGGCTTTAAATGTAGCCTTAAAAAGTGTGGGTTATCTAAAAAGTACTTTTTAATTAAATTAGGTAAAAATAAAGGATCTTTCGTTTTCTCCCTTATTTTCTTAAAGTGTGAGTGAATCATTAATGCATTTTCAGGTTCAGCTCCATACATTTTAGGGATCACGCTTCTAAAAAAGAGAGTAAGGCCAAAGGGATTAGAGTCGCTTGTAATTTCGGATCTAGAAAACTCTACTTGATGTAGAGCTGATTCTATAAGCTTTTGAGGGATTTCTTCTTGTGTAATTTTATGGATTGCTTCCATTAAAACCTTTTGCAAGGTTTCTATTTTTTCTTCATTACATCCTTTACAAACAATAACCCAAGGTACTTGTGTTATGTCAGTGTCTAAATAGGCATCTGCTTGAGTACATAAATCAGACTCTAAAAGAGCTGATTTTAAAGGAGAGGCATCTGTTCCCATTAATATTTGATCGAGGAGAGTAATCAGTAATACCTCCTCAACATGTGTAGCTTTGGTAACTAACCAGGAAAAGGAAACGACAGACTTGTTTTCCAATCTTTCATCTTCAGATACTGGATAACTTTCAACAGCATACTTCGGAGAAGAAAAGAGAGGTTGTTCTCCTATAGGAGGTAATTTGGATATTTTTGTTACTCCTTTTAGAGCTTTAGCTTCAATAAAGTCGAGGTGTTTTTTTAATGGAAAGTTTCCATAGAAAAAGAACTGAGCAAGAGATGGGTGGTAATGCGTTTTATGAAAGTCAAGGAGTTCTTGATGAGAAAGACTAGGGATGACAAATGGATCCCCACCAGAATTATAAGCATAAGGAAGGTTCGGAGTTAGATGTTCAAATAAATGCTGCCATAATCTTGCGTCAGCAGAGCTCATAGCCCCTTTCATCTCATTGTAGACGATTCCCTTAAACTGAAGGGGGGTGCTGGGATCTGCAGGTTCCGTGAACTCTAAGCGATGCCCTTCTTGCAAAAAGCTCATTTTCTTTAGAAGTGGGTTGAAGGTAGCGTCCAGATATACTTCTAATAAATTGTAGAAATCTTTTTCATTTTGAGAGCTTGCAGGATAACAGGTGAAATCTGATCCTGTCATGGCATTCATAAACGTGTGTAAACTTCTTCGGGACATGGAAAAAAATGGATCTTTTACAGGGAATTTTTTAGAACCGCATAAGACAGTATGTTCAAGAATGTGGGCAACTCCATTAGAATTGTAAGGAATCGTTGGAAAATTTATGCAAAACAAATTTTCCTCATCGTTACAATCGATATGCATCACTTGGGCCCCTGTAGGCTCATGAATTAGCTCTACCAAGGTGCATTGAAGTTCTTGTATGGGAAGTTTTTTGGTTAATGTAAATCCTTTATAAGAATCGCCTATTTTTTTTAAATCGTATGCCATGAGAAAAATTCCGAAATTATCTATAGCAAGATAAAGATTTTCAGAATTAATGTAAAACTAATGCCATTTTCCTTTTTTCTTTCCTTTTTGACATTCTTTCATAAGATAATTGCATTCACCGAGTAAAAGTAGCAGATCCTTGCTGTCATCAAAGACTTTTTTCCAGTTCATGTTTTTTCTTTTAAAATCTGTTGTAAGTTTTTGGTTGGCTTTTTGGACTTTCTTTTGCATTGCTAAATAAGCGTTAAAATGAGGGTTTTGTACTTTTTTCTTCTTTCCTTTCATCTGTTATACCTCATCTTCTTCATCAATAAGCTTGATTAACTCTATTTCTCTAGCTTTTAATTCATCCAATTCTACCTGATCTTTAAAGCTTTGTGAAAAAAATACAGATAAAGGTTCTTCATTTTCTGGATGTTTTTGCTGGAGCTGGTTGATCCTATTCTTTAGAGTAGTTTGCGTTTGTCTATTAATATCTAACTCTCTTTGAAGTACTTGCTTTCTTTCCGGAATGGGATTTGCCATATTCTTCCTTTCTATATAATTTTATTATAATCCTTGTTAGGTTTTATTTTAAAATCTATATTAAATATAGTTATTTAGTATTTAATTGTTAGGTATTTAAAATTAAAAAAATAAAAAGAGGCTTAAAAGTTTCTTTTAAGCCTCTTTAAAAAGGAGGAAGAAAATATATTAGTCCCAAACAAGGTTAGATGCTGATTGATACTCAGTAACCCTTGTTTCAAAGAAGTTTTTTTCTTTTCCAAGATCAATAGTTTCACTCATCCATGGAAAAGGGTTTTTAGAATGGTACTGAGCCGAAAGGCCTATTCTTTCTAATCTTCGGTCGGCAATATTCTGAACGTATTCTTTAAACATAGAAGCGTTTAATCCCAAAAGACCATTAGGAAGGCAATCTTGTGCATACAAGTATTCTAACTCGACAGCCTCTTTAATAAGATTTGTTATATGTTCTTGAAACTCAGGAGTCCAAACTTCCGGATTTTCTTGTTTAATGCCGTTGATAAGGTCAATGCCAAAGTTTAAGTGAATTGTTTCATCTCGCAAGATATATTGAAACTGTTCTCCAATACCCACCATTTTGTTTTGCCTTAAAAAAGAGAGAATCATTACAAAACCGCTATAGAAGAAAATACCTTCCATAATGATATAAAAACCAATAAGGTTTTCTAAAAACTTTTGGACACCTTCTTTTGTGTTTGTATTAAAGTCTGGGTTTAAAATGTCTTCAGTGAGCTTCATTTCAAACTGGTCTTTATTATGGATCGTGTTTACTTCATTGTACATGTTAAAGACCTCGCCTTCATCTAAAGCTAGAGAGTCGACTATGTATAGGAAAGTATGCGTGTGAATGGCTTCTTCAAATGCCTGCCTTAAAAGGTATTGACGTGCCTCTGGATTGGTGACATGCCTAAAAATAGCTAGGACTATATTATTTCCAACTAAGCTTTCTGCCGTAGCAAAAAAGCCCAAATTCCGCATAATCATTCTTCTTTCTTCTTGAGAGAGTTGATTAGACTTCCACAGCTCAATGTCCTTTGTCATAGCAACTTCTGTAGGCATCCAATGGTTAGCGCAACCATTCAGATAGTGTTCCCAAGCCCATTTATATTTAAGAGGCATTAGCTGGTTTACATCAACGGTATTACAATTGATTAACCTCTTCTGGTTGACTCTTACTCTTTTTTCTGCTCCGGTGAGCTTATCTTTAGTTTGATTCATATTACTACTCCTTATTGACAGCTTTCACAACCTTCTTCGAGATTGCAAACAGGAACGGAAATATTCCTTTTGACTTTAATTTCTGAAGAAGCTGACTTATTTTTCATCCAACGAGGTTGTATGCCCCTTTTATTGATATCCATAGTGGACTTTTCAATTTGTGTAGCTCCGAGTGAGCGAAGATAATACTGGGTCTTTAAGCCCATTTCCCAGGCTAAAGTATACATTTGACTTAGCTTTTTACCACTAGGTTCAGCTAAATAAAGATTTAAAGATTGTCCCATGTCGATCCATTTCTGTCTTCGACTAGCACATTCGATCAACCACTCCGGCTCAATTTCAAAAGCGACTGGGAAAAGTCTTTTAACATCATCAGGAATTCTCTCGATTTCGGCGATTGAACCATCAAAATATTTCAAATCATCTATCATTTCATTGTCCCAAAGGTTTAAAGCCTTAAGCTTTTGCACTAAGTAGGGGTTTACAATAGTAAACTCGCCAGATAGGTTTGATTTTACAAAAAGGTGTTTGTACATGGGTTCTATAGATTGCGTTACTCCAGTAATGTTGGCTATAGTAGCAGTTGGTGCGATAGCCATGGTATTGCTGTTTCTCATGCCATGTTTTTTGATGGAGTCTCTTACTTTTTTCCAGTCTAGCTTTTGAGAACGATCTACCGATACAAAGCCTCCTCTCTCTCTTTCTAAAAGATCGACGGTATCAATAGGGAGAAGGCCTCTTTCCCATTTAGATCCTTTATAAGTAGAATAGGAGCCTCTTTCTTTGGCAAGCTCACTGGAACTTAATATCGCATAATAAGACAGAATCTCAGTCACTTGATCAGCAAATTCAACCGCCTCTGCAGAACAGTAGCTAAACCCGCTTATGTACAGAGCATCTTGAAATCCCATCATTCCAAGGCCAATAGGTCTATGGCGTAAATTGGCATTTTTAGCCTCTTCAATAGGATAAAAGTTAATGTCAATGACGTTATCTAGCATTCTGATGGCTATTTTGATTGTTGCGGCCATTTTCTTTTCATCAATACCTTTGTCTGTCACATGCTCGGCTAAATTAATAGAACCTAAGTTACAGACGGCTGTCTCTTCTTTGGAAGTATTTAGTAAGATCTCAGTGCAGAGGTTGGAAGAATGCACTACTCCAACATGGTCTTGAGGAGATCGAATATTGGAAGGATCCTTAAAAGTGATCCATGGATGGCCTGTTTCAAAAAGCATGCTGAGCATTTTTCTCCAAAGATCAAGAGCTTCTACTTTTTTAAAGAGCTTAATTTTTCCTTCTTCCACCATCTTTTCATATTCTTCATATCGCTTTTCAAAAGCTTTACCATAAAGATCATGAAGATCAGGTACAGAATCAGGACTAAATAAGGTCCAAGCTTTTTTCTCTCGCACACGCTTCATAAAAAGATCAGGGATCCAGTTAGCTGTATTCATGTCATGTGTTCTTCTTCTTTCATCACCAGTATTTTTTCGAAGTTCTAAGAAGTCCTCAATATCCAAATGCCATGTTTCAAGATAGGCACACATTGCTCCCTTTCTTTTTCCTCCCTGATTGACAGCTACAGCGGTATCGTTAGCTACCTTTAAAAAGGGGATAACACCTTGAGATTTCCCATTTGTACCTTTGATTAAGGCCCCGGTTGCCCTTACATTTGTCCAGTCATTTCCGAGTCCTCCAGCCCATTTGGAAAGTTGCGCATCATCGGCCACCACTTTGAAAATATGGTGCAGGTCATCCATGACAGTAGAGAGATAACAAGAGCTAAGCTGAGGATGCAATGTTCCTGCATTAAAGAGGGTTGGAGTAGAAGATACATAATGAAACTGAGACAAGATATTATAAAATGCAATGGCCCACTTATTTTTCTCTTTTTCTTTAGTCGCAAGTCCCATAGCAACTCGCATCCAGAAGATTTGAGGTGTTTCTAGCCTTTTGTTTTCATGGTGGATGAAATATCTATCGTAAAGGGTTTGTAAGCCTAAGTAATTGAAAAGGTGATCTCTTTCCAGTTTAAGTGCCTTGCTAAGCTCATCTAAATCAAAATCTAAAAGATCAGGGGAAACTCTCTTTAGCTGGACGCCATTTTTAATGTATTTTTTAAAGTACTGTGCATGTGTATCTTCTAAAGATCTGTCACTTGCAGGAACATTTAAAATTTCTCCATAGATGGAGTCTAAAAGGAGTCTTGCCGCTGCATAAGTATAGTTGGGCTCTTTTTCAATTTTGCTTCTAGCGGCCATAATATTGGAAAGATAGATTTCAGACTCTTTCATGCCTTGATAAAAGTTAGCAATAGAAGTGGTGAAAATATCTTTAGAAGAAACGTCAGACAGTCCTTTACAAGCAAAAGCAATTTTATGCTTGATCTGTGTTTCACTAACCTCTTTTTCTGTGCCATCTTTTGCAATGACCTTGAAAATTTTTACCGATTTGTCTGAGGAGGGTTCCAATAAAGGTTCGTGAACTTTTTCTTTTTCTGCTCGATATAGGATATAACCTTTAGCAACATCGTAAAACTTTTCCTGCATTAAGATATTTTCGATCAGGTCTTGAATAGTAGAAAATGATAGCACCTCATTGCTTTCTGCCATTTCAACTGCTTTTTCTACTACTTTTGCTGTGATGAGATTGACTGCTTGGATAATATCTTCAGGAGTTTGCTTGCTGTCAGCAACGTTATGATATTTTCGGAAGAACCTTTCTACTGAAGAAGTGATTTTCATGGGGTTGAATCGAACTAGGGTAGCTCGGTCGTGTCTTAAGATTTTTAAGTGAGAACCAGATCCTTTTCTAACTTCTTTTCTATGATCTCGGTAAATAATATAGTCTCTTGCAACATCGTGATATCCATTTTTCATCAATGTAACTTCAACAATATCTTGGATCCCTTCTACAGTTAACCGAGTTCCCTTGGAGGCCATAGTAGTGACTTGATCAACCACAAGAGAGGTTAAATGTTCTACCGTTTCTTTAATATCAGTGCTTAAAGAAGCATCTTTAGAAAGCTTCTTTGTATCTCTAAATGCGTATTCTATAGCGTTGGCAATCCTTTCACGGTGAAAGGGTACGAGCTTTCCATTTCTTTTTACAACAGTGTATAAAGTTTGTTTTGGAGCATCTTTTTCAATTACTTTATTCATGCGGTTCTCTCTCTTAAGTGGTTAGAGTCTACTACATCTTGTAGGGATTAACTTATGTAATACTATATATTGTAGTGTGTGGTTTCAAGTCTACAAAAAAAAATTCTGGAAGTGAAATTTTTCGTAAACCTTGGAAAAACAAAAATTTAAGTTAAGAAATTATGTTTTTGACTTTCATTTCGACCTAAAAACATGGTATGATAAAGGAATATATAAAGCCAGTTATGAGAAGAATAAATCTAGTACCTAACATGATCACAGCTTTCGGGCTTGCTTGTGGTTTATTTGTTATTTTTAAAGTGAATATGGTAGAGCCTGGAAGAGGCTATTATGAAGTAATGCTTACTTCCGCGTTGCTTCTTTTAGTAGCAGCTATAGCGGACTTTATTGATGGTGCTGTAGCAAGGGCGTTTCAAGCTGAGAGTGAATTTGGTTTTATGTTTGATTCTCTTGCTGATGCTATCTCTTTCGGTGTCGCACCTTCAGTTTTATTGTTAAAAAGCCTGTCGCTAGAGCAAGGAACGTTCTTATCATTTATTAGCGCTACAGGAGCTATGGTATACTCTCTTTGTGGTGTTTTAAGATTAGTTAGGTTCAATGTAAAAGGGGTTGAAGCTAAAAAAGAGCTCATAAAAAACCTTGTTAAGAAAAAGCATTTTTCAGGGCTTCCCATTACGGCAGCATCAGCTGCCTCTGTATCCATAAACTTGTTTTTTCTTTATCCTTTATTTGTAGAGATGGTCCCTATTTCTCAAGTTTTAAGAGTGTCTATTTTAACAATTGCCAATGTCCTTTTAGGGTATTTAATGGTTAGCCGCTGGAAATTCCCTAGCTTAAAGACTCTTAATTTTCGTATTCCTTCTTTCAATTTAGCTTTCTTAACAGTAGTTTTAGGGATTTTATTCCTTTATGGCATTTTACATTATTTTGCGATTGTCTTATTAGTCGTATCATGGTGTTATGTGTTTTTAGGAATTATTTTAGCTCTCATTCGCAAAATTGCCGGGAAGAAATCTAAAGTCTTAATTGATTATGAGCCAGATCCTGATGACTTTGAAAATTGAGCTGTTATTGCTGATTTTAGCATTTTCGATTCTTTGCTTTGTTTTTTTTAAATATTTTCAAAAACAATTTCAATCCATTTCGTTAGAAATATTTCAGAAAAATCAGGACAACTTTTTAAATTTATCGGAAAAGTATTACCAAAGAGCGCAGGAAGATTTAACACATCGCCATAGTTCTATTCAAAGTCTCGTAGCGCCGTTAAAAGAAGTAATGGACAAGGTAGAAAAACAAACTCATGAAATTGAGAGGAAAAGAGAGTCGGCATACACTTCTTTGCAAGAGCAGATACGTCACTTAGCTGATATGGAGAAAAACTTAAGAAAGGAAACAATGGAACTTTCTAGAGCTTTGAAATCTCCTAATATTCGAGGGTCTTGGGGACAGCTGCATTTAAAAAGGGTAGTAGAACTGGCGGGGTTATTAAATAGATGTGATTTTTTTGAGCAACCAAATATTGTTAGCCAGTCCAAACAATTTCGACCCGATCTTGTAGTCCATTTGCCTTCTGATAAGAATATTGTGATTGATGCCAAGACTCCTACAGAAGCTTACTTTGAAGCTATGGCAACAGAAGATCTAGCAGTGAAAGAGCAAAAATTAAAGGATCATGCAGTAGCAGTTAAAAGGCATATTAAAGAACTGTCTGCAAAAGAGTATTGGATGCAATTTAAAAAGACTCCAGAGTATGTGATTTTATTTTTACCAGCTGAGTCTTTTTTAAGTGCAGCTGTTCAAAGTGATCCAACTTTAATTGAATCAGGGGTAAGGGATAACATTATTTTAGCGTCTCCTACCACTTTAATTTCTATTTTAAGGGCAATTGCCCATATCTGGAAGCAAGATGCTATTACTAAAAATACACTTGAAATAGGGGCTTTAGGTAAAGAGTTGTATGAAAGGCTTTATACGCTTTCTGATCATTGGAACCGCTTGGGGAAGTCTCTAAACCAGTCAGTTGAAGCCTTTAATCAGGCTAATTCATCTATGGAATCAAGAGTAATGGTTAGTGCAAAAAAACTAAAAGAGTTGGGGGTAGCAACCTCTAAAGAAATAAGTCTTAAAGAAGATCTAGATAGTGTTGCTAGAACAATTCATTGGGAAGAAAAAAATTAAGCTTGTCTTATTTTTTCTATCCAATCATTGGGAATGTTAGCTTTTTTTCTTAAATCACTTTGAAAAATAAATCCTTTAGATCTTTTAGGAGAAAGCAATGGATTCAAATGCTCTGTGTAAGCATCCCAGGAAGACTGATTTTTGTTTTTAAGTTTAGCTAACCATGAATATCCAAATGATACATGGTTGATTTCATCTTTGATAATAGTATCAAAAATCTTGGCGCTGGCAAAGTCTCCATATCGCTCAAAAGAAGATTTATAATGAGGAGCAAAATCCAAGTTGGCCATTTCAAAAGTAAGACTCATAGCACTTAAATACTTTAAGGGGTCTGTGAAAAATTTTACATGAGACCAAAAATGTTTATAAAGCGGTAAGTCTCCAAGTGAAAGTCCCATTTCTTGCATGCGGGTAAGGTAAATTTTTACGTGACTCTGCTCTTCTTTTAAGGTGTTTGCTATTCCTTTTCTAAAAGATTTAGGGGCTTGAGGGAATGCTAAAAGGGCATACGCCATAATTTCAACTGCCAATAATTCATGACCTGCAAATCTATGAAGACAAATAGCTCTTTTATCTTCTAAGTGATGTTCGTGAAAAGGAGGGAGTTTTTCTGAAGAAGATCTTTTTTGAAACCTCATTTCATAAGACCTGGCAGGTTCTTTAATAAGAAGAGGGCTCTTTACGAGGGTGTCGGTCAATTTAGTGGGGGAAAAGAGCTTATCTTCTAGCTTTGTCGAAGTTAGAATTTGATGAGCCCAATTGTATAATTCCATTTTATCTAATGTCTAAAACAAAATAAGCAGGGTGGGCAAAATGATTGTTAGGTCTAGGAGAAACTAACATTTTTACATTTTTGCCAATATAACGTTCTAAATCAACAGTTGTACTATACAAAAAAGCCACTGGAATGTTGCTCTTATCTTTAAGTATGTAGTCACCAGGTCTGTTTGACATGGCTTTATTATAAGATTGAACTATTCCTGATACAAAAAGGGCGTTAGCTTTTTGTTCATTGTAAAAATCCTTTTGGGTTTTATTTGTATGAAAAGCAACCCAATTAGAAAATAATGACTTTTCTACGTTTTCCCAAAATTTGGAGCCATCAGCAATTGTGTAAAACTCTTGCTTATCATTTTTAACAATGCTCTGTTGTTGGGGTAGCTCAATTTTTGGAAATAAGTTCTCATCTTTAATGTCTTCTGCCTTAGCTGATTTTTCTTCAAGATACGTTAGTTTTTTTTCTACGTATTTTTCTTGGAAGTCAGCCATAAGTTTTTTGGCTTTATAAACATGTGAAGGGAAGTCACTGTAGTTTTTAATAATATTTTGTAGGATGTCAATGACGTTTGTAGGAGTCATTTCTTCAAAAGAAGTTTTAATTTCTTCTTGATAGACTGTGTAAGCCTTATCCAAAAGAGAGGTTACTTTTTCTTTTCTTCTTTCCATAGAGATAAAGTAGTCTGCGCCGCCTGCGTAAGAAAGAAATTCTTTAGAAACATAAAATCGAGTGTTTTCAGGAGGTACAATTTCCAGCCATTTTTTATTTTCACTAGAAACTACTCCTTGGATTTTATCACCTGCTTGGAGTTGACCGATTACTGGAGAGGTAACAGAAGGGCCAAGTCGAATGTTTACTCTATTTGCTTCTACAACATCGTCTAAAATATAACTTCTAAAAACATACGCTTTTAATTCGTTGGGAGGTTTGACGGCCCAAAACTGATCTGCATCTTCTAAGACTAATAAGAGGTCATTTTTTCCTAATTGTTGAATGATATGACTTTCAATATCGGGTTTTGCTCTGAGTCTAACCTTATTTCCTAAAACTTTTCCGGTAAAAGCTTTAAAAGATTCTTGATTATTTTTTTGATGGCAGAATGCACTCGATAAAACAATTGCAAAAAGAAATATAAATTGCCTAATCATAAAAAACTCCATTAATCTACCTTACTAAAAATAGTAGATAGAAAAAAGTTAAACTCCAAGTCTTTTTAATGATTAGCTGCGTAAAACTGCTTTAATATGCTCGCAATCTTTTTTCCCGCATGTACATCCGATAGGTTCTCCTAAAAAAACATTGTATTGTTCTTGCGTGTCTAAAGGATTAGTAACAGAGTACATATTTTCACCAGTTTGTTCTATTTCCCACTCTTTGAATGTAAGTTCTTCATCTTTTACCTCCTCGTCTAAATTTTCTTCAATGCCATCGGGAGCAACCTGCAGAGCTCTTGCAATTTGACAGTGAAGACAATTACAGTGGGGTTCCGGTTTGGGTAGGTGTTGAGAATCTTCTATACCTAGAACTTTCACAATTTTTGTGATTTTAGATAAAATCTCTGAAGGGAGAGGGGGGGTGTCTGCTTGTGCAGGGTTATGTTGCATAGCAGTTCCTAATGAATCTATAGAATCAATCCCAAACTTTAAAGGCATACCAAACGATAGGGGGTTACTAGTAGCTTTAGGTGTTTCGGTATCAATTTCTAAGTACTTGGCATGTGAGTTAAAAATTTTTTCAATGACAGATTTTTCTAGATTGGGAATTTCTATTTTCGTTCCGCTCTTTAATTGGACTATTAAAATATATGTATGAGATTTTTCCTCTAAGTGCAAACTTATGATGTTTTTCCATGAAGTGGACAAGTATGGTGGGATGCTCAAGACTTTTGGGTTGATTATCATGAGGATTACTCCGTTATGCAAGTTTTATTACACTGATCATTATATCAGACGAGAATGATAGGGTCAATGATTTTAGCACTTTAGTATTCTGATTGCTTATTTTAATTGTAAGTAACTATTTATAAATATTTTATGTAAAAAATACTCTGAACTGTTGTTAGTCTAAATAGTTTTCTTGAAAATTTTTATTAAATTGAATCTTTTTTTTAAACGAATAACTTGAAGATGTTCACTTCTTTAGGGGGTGAATAGTTCATTGAAAAAGATCTGTACGGCGAAATCAAAATTGGCTATTGTCCAAAATTGATAGACGCTTAAAAGAGGGGAGCTGGATGCGAAAAACCTTTGTTTTAGATACTAATGTATTATTACATGATCCAAGAGCTTTAAAAAAATTTAAAGACAATGATGTTGTTATTCCATTAATTGTTCTAGAAGAGCTAGATAACTATAAAAAGCATCATAACGAATTAGGTCAAAATGCAAGAGAAGTAATTAGGTATATAGATTCTTTCAAAACAGAGCACAAGTCTTTGCAAAAAGGCATTCAACTTCCGGAAGGTCCTAAATTAAGAGTGCAGTTAAATGGCAGCCCTTTAAAGTATAAAGGTTTCCCTCTCCCTTTAGACCGCAATAGTAATAAAATTCTTATGATGGCTTATGAACTGCATCATGCGGGAGAAAAAGTAGTTTTTGTATCTAAGGATTTTGTATCTAGAGTTAAAGCAGAAGCTATGAGCCTTAATGCTGAAGATTATTCAGCTCTTCATATTTCATTTGATGATATGCATCGAGGAGTTAAAAAGATGCATGTTGAAAAAGCAGCTATTGATCTTTTTTATAAAGATGGAAAAATCACACCTATGAAAGATTTTCTGGCCAATGAATACTGCATTTTGCAATCTGCTGAAAACTCTTCTGCGGTGTGTAAGTTCAATCAAAAGCTATCCATGTTAGAGCCTTTGATTCACATTAAAAAAGATATTTGGGGCATTCAACCCCTTAATGTGGAGCAAAAATGTGCTGTAGATCTTCTTATAAGAGATGACATCCCTTTAGTCTCCCTTTTAGGTCCTGCAGGTACGGGGAAGACCTTAATGGCGCTTGCGTGTGGAATGCGCAAAGTATTTGATGAAAACACCTATTCTAAAATTTTAGTATCCAGGCCAATTGTCCCACTAGGAAAAGACATAGGTTACCTCCCAGGTACAAAAGAAGAGAAACTTTATCACTGGATGCAGCCTATTTATGACAACCTTGAAGTTTTATGCCAAAATATCAACGGAGAAGATAACGGAAAGTCGACTATGGAATGGGTTATGGAAAGCGGTAAAATAGAAATGGAGGCTGTGACTTACATTAGAGGAAGGACTCTTCCTAAAATCTATATGATTATTGATGAAGCGCAAAACTTAACACCTCATGAAATGAAGACAATTATTTCAAGAGCCGGGAGAGGGACTAAAGTCATTTTAACAGGCGATCCAACACAAATTGATAATCCTTATTTGGACAAAGATTCTAATGGTCTCACTTACACGATTGGTAAGTTTAAAGATCAAAGGCTTTTTGGGTGCATTTATTTAGATAAAACGGAAAGATCAGATCTTGCAGCGCTAGCAGCAGAGATTATGTAAACAGGGAAGTGATTTTGAAAAAATATTGGCCGCTTTTTGTTGTAATACTGGTAAGTATATGGGGAGCTTTTTCTTTAGCTTCCCCTTATAGTTTCTTAATGCCGATAGTAATGCACTATTTTATGGGAATTTTTTTCCTTTTGTTTTTCATGTTAAAATTTATGGATTTAAATGGATTTGCAAAAGGATTTCAAATGTACGACCTACTAGCAAAAAAATCTAAAGGATATGCTTATGTGTATCCTTTTTTAGAACTTTTTTTGGCTACAGGCTATCTTACCTTTTATGCACCATTTTGGATCTATTGCTTTACCGTCATCTTGATGGTGTTTAGTGCTATAGGTGTGCTTATCGCTCTTAAGCAAGGGTTGGATGTTAAATGTGCTTGTATGGGAACAGTGCTCAATGTTCCTTTAAGCACTGTTACTTTAACGGAAGACTTAGGGATGGCTTCTATGGCTATTATCCTAATACTAATGCTGCTGTAAATATTTCTGAAACGTAGCTCGATAATTTCATGCTTTTATTCCAATCTTTACCCAGGCCTTTAAAAAGTAAGGTAAATAAAAGAAAGGAAGAGGTGCTAAGGATAGTTGTTTTAATGATAGAGTTGTTACCTCTATCCTCAGTTCTTTCTAAAAGTAATCTGTTTTTTCGAAGAGTTTCAGCTTTCAGGCGAATTTTTAAAGCAGTGACAATGACGTCTCGTTTCTGTTGTTCAGAAGCAGTTGATCGTCGAGTGGATTTGATAATTTCATCACATTGAGTAATAACGCTTGCTATAACAACATTTGTATTCATAATGGCCCACTAGTTAATTAAAAAAATGCTTCATCAATTTATAGAAAAAGTGTAAATTTTTCATGGAATTTTATAGGAAATTTTATATTTAGTTTTGCGGTCTTCAACAGTTATTTCAGATTTTGATTGGACAGTAGTTGGTGCAGGTCCTGCAGGTATTGCAGCTGTAGGAAAACTCTTGGATGCACAAGTTGATCCCAATAAAATAGTCTGGATTGATCCTTTTTTTAAGGTAGGAGATCTTGGCCTGAAGTGGTATAACGTTTCAAGTAATACTAAAGTGTCACTTTTTAACAAATTCCTTTTTTATTGCAAGTCCTTTGAAATAGATAGATGTTTTGATAAGTTCCCACTTTCAAAGCTGAATCCAGAAGATACTTGTTTATTATCCTATATTTCCTCTCCTTTGCAGCATGTCACAGAGATTTTAAGAAAAAAAGTACATCAGCATGCTTGCTCTGTTCTGGAAATAGAACCTTACAAAGATATCTGGAAAGTGCTGTGCACGACAAAGCAGTTTACTTCCCAAAAAATCATTTTAGCGGTTGGTTCTGAGGCTAAGTCCTTAGATTATCCTAAAAGTACTCTTTCACTTGAAATCGCTATGAACCCTGATCTTTTACATGAAAAAGTGACTTCTGAAGATGTAGTAGGAGTATTCGGCTCTTCCCACAGCGCAGTTGTTGCTATGTATAATCTAATTGATGCTAACGTTAAGAAAATAGTGAACTTTTATAAATCGCCGTTGAAGTATGCACAATATTTTGATGATTGGATTTTATATGATAACACAGGCTTAAAAGGATATTCTGCTATTTGGGCAAAGAAATACCTAGATGTGAAAATTCACCCTTCTATTGAGAGGGTACATGTCCAAAGCAATGCTTTTACTGATTATCTTTCGCAATGCTCTAAGGTCATTTACGCTGTAGGCTTTGATAGAAGAAGGTCGATTAAGATCGGAAATATTAACTTGGATTCTTACGACAAGACTAAAGGAATAATAGCACCTTGTCTTTATGGAGTTGGAATAGCTTTTCCAGAAGGTAGTTTTGATAAGGCCGGCAACTATGAGTATAGAGTCGGCCTATGGAAGTTTATGGACTTTTTAGATAAGGCAATGCCTTTTTGGTTGAAAGACTCATAACTTTTTAATAGTGCCTGATCCAATAACTTGGCTGGAGATTTTAGGGTCACCTTTGTATTTAACATCTCCACTTCCCAATATTTGTATGTCCAATTCCTTTTCAACACTTAAAGAGGCGTCACCAGCTCCAATGATAACTACAGAAGCGCTTTGGCTCATTAAGTTTAATCCTTCATATTGACCTGAGCCGTAGATTGCTATGTTTTGATGGTAAGTATCTCCTTTAAGCTGAATGAACCCAGATCCTTTGTTATCTGCATTTAAGGTTTCCACAGAAAGAGTTAATTTAATGTCTCCCGATCCGGAGTTAACTAGTTCCAGGTATTCTTGTGATATAACACTATCAGAAGCAACATTTGCAGGGCCGAAGTTTCTAATTTCATTAAAGTCCGGGTTACTAATATAAACATTCAATCCAATGGATGTATCTACTTTAGAGTATTCTTGCGGTTTATAATAGCTGATTTTCAATATGTTCCCTTCTACCGACGTTTGAATGTTATCAATTAAGTTGCTATCTGTTTCTACAACGACAGATCTCTCGTCGGACTGCTTTAAAAAAGCGTTAATAGGACCATCGACCTCTATTCGTGAAAAGTAAGATATTTCACGAGATTGTCTTTCTTTTTTTCCGGATCCTTTTAAGGAGTTGTCATTAAATGAACACCCACTCAATAAAAAAGATAATGATAAAAAAAATGATAAAGTTCTCAATTCAATCCTCATAAATTTAAATGGTTTAAGCCACATAATAAAAAAAGATGCTTATTTTTAAATAATTATCTTTCTTCTGCAATTTTTTTGAGTTCCTGCTGATAGGTTATTATCTCTATTTCACGAAAAAGTGGTTTATACCAGTCAAGGTCTGATAAGTCCTCAGGAAGTAAGCTGTAAAGGTAGGTATCTCTTTGAGTAGAATATCCATCTTGCACCATTTCAACAGAGGGCTTTTTAAGGGCGTTTCTCATAATGCCCTCTTCTTTAAATCCACATTTATGAATAACAGCCTTACTTCCTTCATTATCTAAATTGCAACGAACAGAAACACGATCAGCATCAAAGTATTCAAAGGCAAGTACAATCATAGCTTTAGCTGCAAGCGTTCCTAGTCCTTTTCCATGATGATTAGAAGAGACCCAATATCCCAATTCATAGGCATTAGTATTCAAGCGGTCATGTGGATATAAAGATGAGCAAAAAAGAAACTCGGATGTTTTTTTATCAAACCCAGTAAAGTGGATGTCCGTACATAAAATTGTTTTGTAATTGAATTCTGCATACAAAAGACAGGCTTTTTCAAAGTCTGTTTTTATATGAGCCCATGCCATAAACTTTTTTAGGTCAGTAACGCTATCTTTATATCCCTGGTAGATAGCCTTGGCATCTTCTGTCGAAAAGGGGCGGATTTCTATTTCGTTTTTATAGTAGATCCTTTTAGGGGGTAAGATTGCCATAGTGTTTATTGGATATAAAAGTTACTACCTTCGATGTAAATATTAACATTTTGAGAGTATCTATCAGTGTAGAAAGTTTTGCTTAGCCTTACAACATTTCCGTTTGGTTTTTCTATAGTCCATTCAATGGTGTGATAGCCTGAATAAACCTTATAAGAAAAATGCCCTCGATTTCCTGAAAAACTTGCAGGTGGTAAATATACCCTGATCCCATCAAAATAAACATTCAAGATCCGATCTCCGATATATCTGTCATCACTTATATTTAAAGAAACAAAAGTGTAGTAATACCCATAAGATCGATAGTTAGGAGAAAAGTAAAACCGGAAATAATATCTCGGATATCTATAATAAGTATGCCTTCCTCTTCTGCCGTAATAGCTTCTTTTACTTTTAGCAAAAAATTCTTTTCCCGCTGCTTGTAGAGGGTATTCTTTTTCCTGAAACAAGAAAAAAATTAAAAGAGCTAAAAGCCCAACCTGTAAAAATCTAAGGAACTTCATTATGATTTAGCGTTTCTATTAGTTTACCAACTAATATAATCGATATTAAAAAACAATTAGTCTTTTGGATTAAATAAATACTAAGGTCTTAATTTATTTGCTTTTTTTCTTTAAAAAAAGCTAGGCAAGAGATGGAAAAAAGGTTCTAGGGTTCATTAGATATGTAATAGCTTGACACCATGAAATATTTCTATACTCTTGCTGAAGTCTCTCACTGGCATATTGAAGTGCCTCGCGGTCTTGTCGAATGGCAGTTAGCACTATGTAATTGTCATCCTTAAGCCTTTCACTAGCATGCTGAAGCGCTAAGCCATATTGCCGAACAGCAGCTAGTACTACTTCTTCATCGTCTTTCAGTCTCTCACTGGTGAGAGATAGGGTCATGTCACTTCTCTGAAGTGCATCCAACATTATGCCCTTAAGATCTCTCGGTCTCTTACTTGCACCCAAAAGCGCTCGTGAATTTTGCTGAATAGCTGCAAGCATGAAGTCTTTATTGTCTCTAAGTTTTTTATCAATATTCGGAAGGACTAAGCTGTTATGTCGAATAACAGTTAGCATGAAGTCTTTGTCATTCTTAAGTCTCTTACTAGCATACAAGAGAGTTGGAATGAAGATGCTTTGGCAAACAGCGGTTAGCACTACATCCTTGTCATCCTGAAGTCTTTCACTAGCATATTTAAGGTCCTCACTGTCTTGAGAAACTGCGAGTAGCACTAGCTCCTTGTCATCCTGAAGTCTTTCACTAACATGTTCAAGAATACCAAAGCGGCAAGTTTGAGCTACAGTTAGCATGAAGTCTTTGTTATCTCTCAGTCTCTCGCTAGCGTATTCAAGAACTAAACCATTTTTTTGAATAGCTGCAAGCATGAAGTCTTCATCATCCTTAAGTCTTTCGCTGGCATGTTCAAAGATCAAGCTTTTGGTAAAATTATCATGTCCAATAGCAGCTAGCATGAAGTCTTTGTTGTCATACTTTCTATTTACAAAGTCATAAATAGCCACCAGAATGTTTCCAATTGCAGGTATCAACAATGCAATACACCTAGTAAAGCTTTTTTGAGTTAAGTGAATATAATAATGATTGCTCTTGATGGAGGATGGTTCAATGTTTGGAAAAATAACAGTTTTTAGGAATAAGTCTGTTAAGCTAGAAACGGTGCTTAATCCAGGCACATAATCACAAAACGTGTCCACTTTTGCTAAACATTTTCCTATTTCCATGATATTCTCCATTATTAAGAAATTAAATTTTATATCTAAATAAGAGTAGGGAAAAAATTTCTATGATTCATCAG
>Ga0066639_10000039_pt1 | contig 89048 bp, 84 predicted proteins | sample CryGeyCG2114_010_2_FD_59504 | JGI IMG/M metagenome (GOLD analysis project Ga0066639, IMG submission 59504) | Groundwater microbial communities from aquifer - Crystal Geyser CG10_big_fil_rev_8/21/14_0.10 | ecosystem: Environmental > Aquatic > Deep subsurface > Groundwater | place: USA: Utah...
AAAACAAACTGGTCATTTCATTTAGACGGTTCTTTTATCTATTGGTATACCTCTCAAGAAGGGTTAAATTGGGGAGTTTCTAACCAGAATAATTCTTTTATCGGATCTCGTATTTTGAAAATGGACTTTGACTATGAGCCGGGCTTTATTCTTGGATCTCAACTAAAAAATAATGCTTCCGGTTTTGATATTTACTTCACTTATACAAGGCTTCATTTTGTTAATAACCAGTCTCAAGTTACTTCTTTTTTTCCTATTTGGCTGCACGAAGATAATACAGCTTTAGCAAGTGATGCTAAAGCAAAGTGGAACTTTAAACTAGACCTTTTAGATTTAGAATTCGCACGATCCTACTATGTAGGAAAAAGGCTGACATTTAGGACTTGCTTTGGCTTAAGAAGCAATATTTTAGATCAAAAGTTTAATGTAGATTACACTATCGATGCTATGCCTGTTTTTTCTAACAACCAGTCTGACTCATGGTCTATCGGACCTAAAGCCGGTTTAAACACAAATTGGTATTTCAGCCAAAACTTCAGCGCCCTTTTTGCTATGGCAACATCAATCCTTTATACAGACTACAAAGTCTCTCATGATGAAAATAACGTTACAAATTTTCAAGAAACTATTTTCAGTTACAATAATCAAGTTATAAAAGTATTGAGGTCTACTCTGGAAATGGAAGGGGGGATCAACTGGGGAATTAACTTTAACAAAGACAGGTGCCACTTTTTTCTAAGCGCCAAATACAACTTTCAAGTTATGTTTGATCAAAATGTTATGCGAGCAACACTCGCGACCACAGCTCTTGATACAACAGCGCTAACGGATCTCTATTTACATGGTCTTACTCTTAAGTCCGGATTTGATTTCTAGTATCCCTCTTGCATAAAAGCAAATTCAAAAGCTCCTAAAAGAGCCGTTTTTTCATTTAAGACAATTTTTATGGGCATTTGTTCCAATAAGTCCTTCATTCTTCCTTTATTAGAAAAGCTCTTCTTAAAAGAGTTTACTCCTTGCAAAGCATCTTTTTTTATTACCTCGATGATTTTAGGCGCTATCCCACCTCCGATGTATACCCCTCCAAGTGACAAGAACTTTAAAGCAGCATTTCCAGCTTCTGCTCCATACAAGGATATAAACCAATGTAAAGCCCTCACGCATGCAGAATCACTTTCATCTGCTCCTTTTTCTGAAATAATTTTGGGGGCTTTTCCTTTATCAGGAAACTCAATAGTTCTCTTTTCTTTTCCCGTTTGAATTAAAAACTCATACAACTCGTAGATGCCAGGGCCAGAGACTACTCTCTCCCAAGAAACATGACCATATTTGTTTCTTAAATAAGAGTACAATTCTACTTCTAAATCATTTCTTGGACCAAAGTCAGTATGTCCTCCTTCACAAGCAAAAGGGAGATGAGTTTTACCATCCCAGTACAGACCTGCCTCGCCAAGACCAGTGCCAGCTGAAACTAATGCTGCATTTCCTTCGTGTTTTTCTCCCTCATTAATAAGAGCAAACTCCTTTTCTTCTAAAGAACGAAGCCCCCATGCATTAGCTTTTAAATCATTAATGAGATGAACTTTCTTTAAACTAAGATCTTTTTCTAGCTCCTTAGCGTCTATAATCCAAGGTAAATTCGTTGCCTGTATGCGATTAGCTCTTACTGGACCTGCCACCCCAAAACAAGCAACATCTCCTTCAAAAGGGTGGTCCTTTAAAAATTCTTTTATAATAAGGCCGAGGCCTTGATAGTTTTGAGAAGAAAAGCTTTTTTCATGTAAACAGTGAAGGGGCTTTTCTGCTTTAAAAATCGCTAACCTTGTTTTTGTCCCTCCAACATCACCTACAAGAATCATAACAATCTCCTTTTGATCTTTTTTTTACTAAGAATCAGAAAAGAAAGAAATGCATTTCTTGACGACAACAAAAGATACATTCAAACTTGTAATTAAATTAAAAAAGGAGAATTACCTTATGAGTGATGACATCGGAAAGAAAAAAGCTCTTGAACTGGCTATAGCTCAAATTCAAAAGCAATTTGGAGAGGGAGCTATCATGAGCTTAGGCAACCGATCTTCTATCAAAGAAATCGGTGTAATACCAACAGGGGCTGTTTCCTTAGATTTAGCGTTAGGAATTGGAGGGATCCCAAGAGGAAGAGTAGTTGAAATTTATGGACCAGAATCTTCAGGTAAATCAACACTTGCACTTCATATTGTGGCAAATGCTCAAAAAAAAGGGGGGATAGCCGCCTACATTGACGCAGAACATGCACTGGATCCTGTTTACGCTAAAAAAATTGGGGTAGACGTAGATCAACTTATGATTTCTCAGCCGGATAGCGGTGAGGAAGCTTTAAATATCGCTGAAACGCTAGCGAGATCTAATGCGGTGGACGTTATTGTCATTGACTCTGTTGCCGCATTAGTTCCCAAAAATGAATTGGAAGGTGAAATTGGAGATTCATTCATGGGACTTCAAGCTCGCATGATGTCTCAGGCCCTAAGAAAACTCACCTCTAGCTTATCTCGCAGTAATACAAGCGCTGTTTTTATCAACCAAATTAGAGAAAAAATTGGAGTGATGTTTGGTAACCCTGAAACAACTACAGGAGGAAGAGCTTTAAAATTCTATTCTTCTATTCGAATGGACATTAGGAGAATTTCCAGCTTGAAGGGAAGTGACAACACTGAATTTGGCATTAGAGCTAAAGTAAAAGTAGTAAAAAATAAAATGGCTCCTCCTTTCCGAGTTGCTGAGTTTGATATTCTTTTTAATGAAGGTATTTCACACATTGGCTCTCTTTTAGATGTTGGAGTTGATTTAAATATCGTTGAAAAAAGAGGAACTTGGTTTAGTTTAAACGGAACAAGGTTAGGTCAAGGAAGGGAAGCCGCTAAAGAAGAGCTCAAGCAAAAGCCAGAGCTTTTACAAGCGCTTGAAGAAAAAATTCTAGAGACAATTAATCCAAGTCAACCTGTAAATGCTTAAAAAATTAGGCGTCAAACTTTGGCGCCTTTTTGCAACGCCTTCGCGAAAAAAAGCATTTCAGGAGAGTCCAAACCTAATTCTTTTAAATGAGCTTCATACTGAAAAAGGTGTTCGTTTAGCTCTTGAAGAGAGAGGTCGATTCCTAAAAGCTTAGCAAAATTACTTTTGTCCGTAGGATGATCTAAATCATTAAGATCATCTGCTATTTGAAAAGCCATACCCAAATGGTAAGCACACGCCTTAACCAAAGGCAGCTTTTCTGTGTCTCCACCGCCAAATAACCATCCTAAATAAAAAGAAATTTCAAAAAGTGTAACTGTTTTTTGATAAATAACTTTTCGTAAAGTTTCTAAAGAATTATCAGGTGGATACAAGTCAATAAACTGTCCATGTGTAGCTCCATTCAAACCCGCTAAATTACTAACAAGTTGAAGAGCTTTAGCTGAAATTTTATAAGCTTTAGCTTCCCCAATAACTTCTTTTAACTGCTCTGCATTTGTGTGTATTTTTTCATAAGCCGCTGCAATTAAAGTATAGCTAGCTAAAAGAGCAACACTTTCACCATACACTAGATGAACAGTAGGTTTGCTTCTTCTTTTTGTTTCATCATCCATACAGGGCAGGTCATCCGCAATTAAAGATGCTGTATGAAAGAACTCAATACAAAGAGCTGAATCTAAGACGTTGTAGCCGTTTCCGAGAGCTTCAGCAACAGAAAGTACTAGCAAAGGTCTGAAACGCTTTCCTCCGCTATTTAAAGCATATTCACAAGCTTGCCTTAACTTGGAATCACTTCCCATATTGCTAATCGCAGTATTAACTGCGCTGTCTATCTTTTTCATGTAGCTGTAAAATTTCTTACGCATAAGACTCAACTATTATTTGATTTGCTGCTTTTACCACACTAAAGGGCTTTATTATTCCTTTTACTGTAATGCAAGGATGGCAATAGCTTTTAGGTCCCACTATTGTACCAGGATTTAAAACAGCATTACAACCGATTTGAACACCATCGCCTAAAATACAGCCCATTTTTTTCAAATTTGTTGCAATTTTTTGATTATTAAAAAAAAGAGTTATTTCTTTTTGATCTAACCTGACGTTAGCACATTTTACGCCAGCTCCAAGCCTCACGTTATTGCCTAAAATAGAATCCCCGATATAAGCAAAGTGACTTGCCTGTACATTATTTAATAAAATAGAGTGCTTTACTTCAGTGTCGTGGCCAATAATAGAGTCGCTGCCCACGATAACGTAGCCTCGAATGTAGGCACCATGTCGCACCACTGTGTTTTTCCCAATGTAGCACGGTCCTTTAATGTAGGCACCAGGCTCAACTACAGCCCCTTTTTCAATTGTAATAGTTGACGGGTCAATAAGATATGCATGCTTTGAAACGTACCCTTTAATAGAACCTAAAGAAAGACCATCTAGGTTTTTTTTCAATGTAAGAAGGGGATCAAAAACAAAGTTTCCTTTCATGAAGGTTTTCAAAAGAAAACTTTCCAAATTAAAAAAATGTTCTTGGTGAAGGCTTTGCATAACTCAAAGTTTAACATGTATATTTAAGAGAATTCTATTCAATTTTTCTTTTCTTTTTTAGTTTCTGTGGATTTGTTGATAACATATCTATTTTATGAGGTAAAAAGTTGTTGTTCAAAACCTGTTTACATGTTGATGATAACTAGCCCATTTATCAACAAAGCTGAGTTATGAACAAAACTATCAACAAAAAAAGATAGGGTTATGAAAAAGTTTTCCACATGCCATCCAGGTTGTCCTTCTTGCACTATTGACGATCCTTTAAATCCACCTATTTTTCAAACAATAAAAAGTTTTTTTGAAAAAAACGAAATCGAAATCAAACTTGTTGCAAAAGATCTTTTTGGCTGGCGGATTAAAGTAAAACCTGCTGTTAGAGCTATAAATGGAAAAACAGCTATTGGACTTTTCAAAAAAGGTAGTCATAAACTTTTTAAAGAAAGTAGTTGCACATCTCACCATCCACTTATTAATGAAGGGATAGAAATTGTAGAAAAAGCTCTCCAAGAGTTAGAAATTTCTGGCTACAATGAAACATCTCATACGGGCCTTGTTAGAAATATTCAGCTAGTTGTTGATGTAAGTAATAAAAAACTGCAACTCACAATTGTTGCAAATATGCAAGTTTTGGACAAAAAATTGCAAAAATTGATCAAAAAACTGCAAAAAATGAACGTTTTTTCTTCAATTTGGGTCAATTTTAACGAAAACAGAAACAATGTGATTTTCTCAAATAACTGGAAAAAAGTATTTGGAGAAGACTTTGTTTGGCAAAAAATTTTAGGTAAAAAATTTGCCTTTCACCCTGCTTCTTTTATGCAAGCCAACATCGCAGTTTTTGAAGAAATGATTGATTTTGTGGTGAAAAACCCCCCAAAAGGAGCAAATTTACTCGAAATTTATGCAGGAAATGGTGTTTTTGCCTACTTTTTAGAAAAGAAGTGTAAACAGCTATGTTTAGTGGAAAGCAACCCCTTTTCTAAAATTTCTTACCTTGCATCATTTAAAAATCACCCAAGAAAAGAAAAATTTGTATATACTCTTTCCGACGCTAATCAATTTAATCGATTAGATCCATTTGATGCCATTTTAGTAGACCCTCCTAGAAAGGGACTGCATAAAGACCTTTTAAAAAGGCTTATAGAACAAAAAGAAAAACGACTCATTTATGTCAGTTGCAATCCAATGACATTTATGAAGGATGTAGAATTTCTTTTAGAAAATGGTTACCAAATAGTTGCTGGAAAAGCCTTTTTGCTTTTTCCGCATACCAATCATGTAGAAATCATTGGAGTGCTGGAAAAAAGTTAAAGGACAGACTAGCAAAAGACTTTTAATAAAAACTGCTTTTAAAGCTGTAAATAAGCTCTTTTCTTGTAAAAGAGCTTATTTACATGCAAAGATACAATACATATAAGCTTGCCAGTTAAAAATTTTTGTTTTCTTCTGATTTTGAAATAGCTCATTTAGAAAAAAATCTAGGTGAGAAGGTTCGAGCTTCCGAAATGGATTAAAGCTGAGTGATAGAATCTGGGGGTGTCCTTCTTGCAAGAAGATGCTCGATAGAGATATTAATGCAGCTAAAAATATTTTAACCGCTGGGCTGGCGGGGTTAGCCTTTGGAGAGAGCGGAAGACTTGGCATTGAGAATTCGATGCATGGCTGTTTTTCAGGAAATACCAATCTCTCAGAAGTTGTTTTTTGAATGGTAAATCCATGAGAAAATATCTGGCAAATATTTCCAAAAATACTCGAATGGTTGGAGATCTTTCACCTGGTGGTGCAGCATATTTTTCCATTCGGATAAAAACTCCGACTTTTGAGGATGTTGCTCAATCGTTACCAGATTAGGCATCGGCATCTTTTTAAAGGCGCACTTGCCTTGAAGAGACTCTAGGAGTTTTTCTATATCAGTCAATCGATGACGCTCTTGATAAAGATGAACAACGTCATAGAGATCACGGGGTCGTGCTCGCTCAGCCAAAGCTCTTAACTTTTCAGCGAAAATTTCTTCATAGGAGTAGCTTAGGATTTGAGGCATTTCGGTTGGACAATCAGAATACTCGTGGAAAACCTTCCGTTTTTCCGGTTTCAGTACCACTTGTTCATTCGCAGTGAGGTCCAGTTTGATGGAAGGGTAAGGAACTGGTTGCTTCAAGGGACCTCGGTAGGGTAGTTTGCCTTGGATAGATAAGCTGCGATGCGGATCCAGAGAGATCAGGTTTTCGGGGATTTCGATTCCCGACTGCTCATAAACCCATTGTACGATCTGTTTTAAGATAGATCGTAGCGTCTCTTCTTTCATTTGCTGAGCATCTAGCAGAGTGAAATCTAGATCTTCCGAAAAGCGATACTTGTTGAAGAAGCATTTCTTAAGGCATGTTCCTCCCTTAAAAACCCATGAATCTCTCGTCCGAGGATGGTTTTGAATGCCAATCAGTATCCATCCTAAAACGTAGTCTTTTTCAATCGTAGAGGATTGTAATCCGTATTCTTTTGCTTTTCGAGCAAGTTCAAATTTGTTAATCATCGAAATCCCTCTTCTAATCCTTCAGGAACCCATAATCTCCATTTTTTGATCAGGCGTTTTCCTTTTGATGCTGGGTCTAGTTGCGAATTTCCCTGGCTCAAATGACTTAAGCATTGTGCAATCCAATGCATCTCATCAGGCTTTATTTTTGATAATACGAACCCTAAACGTTTAAAAATCGCTTTGTTGTTCATCTTCTCCGCATATTGGATCAAAATGTTTAGATCGCATTCACTTGAAGAGAGGTATTTTTGAAAAAAGTCGACCACTGAACGAATTCCTCCTCCAATTGATAGATCATCAAACATGTCTATGATCGTCTTATGAGGATCTGACACTTGTACTTTGATCTGATCTTTCCAAACGGACTTAAGCCCAAACATTTTGTCGGACGCTGATTTTTTTATCAAAAATGTTAATCCCGCAATGGACTGCTCTTTCTGATTTAGGCGTCGAGAAGTAAAAACGATAGTCGATTCGAAAATCTGTTCGGTAAAATCCCAATGTTTTGCCGCAGACCATCCCCCAATGTAGCAGGGGGAAAAGATCTGTGATGCGATTACCCATGGATCGAGAACGCCGCCATCAGTAGTTTCAGCTGCTATATCCACGGGGAAATATAGCCCCCTCCTGACTCTTCGTAGCCAGCCATTTTTTGCCCAGGAGGACAGATATAGTCTTGCCTGCTCTCTTGAAACATTTAATGTCTCTGCTACCAAACTTACTGATATACAACCTTTTGAGTTGCGAAGCACGTCTGAAAGCCGCTTACGAGATAATTTCCCGAGCCCTGCCAACCTATCCATGGTATATCCAATGCAGTAATTGTATTTGAAAAGATATATTATCCATGATTTAGATGTACCATATGGGGATATTTTAACCATAGAAAAATATGCTTTTAAGCTATTTTCAATGATTAAAATATACCAAAGGGTTGGAGGGTAAATTATCCTTGATCTTGGAGATGCCTGCGGGCTGCCGCGCGATAGTTGCAAAAATCGCAGGATTCTTTTGACTCAGGACAGAATGGTGATATTGCCACCTTTTTTTGTAGGATAAGAACTCATACAGTTTGTTTCTCTAATTTCTTCATATTCTTCCGGGGAGAGATATTCTAAAAAAGAATGTGCTCTCTGCCTGTTGTAAAATATCTCTGTATTATTCAAATATACTTCTCTCTCTAGTTTCATAGTTCTTTGATATATTATGCTCTGTTTTTAGCGTATGAAAAAAACTCTCCATCTTCACATCTTCATAGCCTTTTTCCGGTCAAAATCTTATATTGAATATGGATTGGGGCAAGCAAAGCTTCAGGTCGAACATTGGAAAAAAGCTCTTGAAAATGAGCCCAAACGAGAACTTACAGCAAGGGGTAAAAAATATAGCCAATCGAAAATATTAAAATCCGAAGCTTGTTCAAATATTCAGCAATGGATAATTTCAGAAATCCTAAAAACGTTCGGCGAAGAACCTTCTAAAAAGGAAAGCTAGTTGTAGCTGCTTCGGGATGCGTGCGTCTTGCGGACTTTTCGTGATCAGGAGATTATGTAGCTATCCACTACCCATCCACCACCTAATAGAAATTTGAATGATTTCTGAGACGTAGGTGTTTGTCGTAACTCACTGATTAAAAAGAATCTGGGTGAGAAGATTCGAACTTCCGACCTCTTGCACCCCATGCAAGCGCGCTAGCCAAGCTGCGCTACACCCAGATAGGACATGTCATCAAAGCGAAAATCCGCTTTTTTTATCTCTCTTAAGGCAAGTTCTGCACTTTTTTCGATAATTTTTTCTAAAGTATCACCAGAGTGAAGCTCTAAAGCCGAAATGTCAACTGATATGGAAGCTGTAGTTATTACACCGTTTCTAGTCCCTTTAACTTTAAAGTTAGCATAGTAAATGCCTTTTTTCATCGTAATATTTGTGAACTTGATAACGTTGTTTTCTGCTAGATCATCCATAAATTGCCTCTTTTGAGGTAAAATCGTAAATTTTTTGACAATCTTTTGTCAATGGTGTAAAACTGCAACGATTTTTTTTTAAAGGAGATTATTTATTATGAAAATGCAAGGGTGTTGGAAAAAAAGAGTGAAGCTTGAGTTTGAAAAGCCTTATATGAAAGAGCTTCAAGCTTTCTTGTCAGATGAGTTGACTAATGGTCACACAATTTATCCATCTAAGGAAAATGTTTTTAAAGCTTTATGTGCTACATGTTTTGAAGAAGTTAAAGTGGTTATTGTAGGACAGGATCCTTATCATAACCCAGATCAAGCTCATGGTCTTTCTTTTAGTGTTAAAAAAGGGGTAAAACCACCTCCTTCCTTACAAAATATCTATAAAGAACTTAAAGACGATTTAAATATTCCAACTCCATCTCATGGTAATTTAGAAAGCTGGGCAAAAAACGGTGTTCTGTTATTGAACTCTACTTTGACAGTAAGAGCCAATGAGCCTAGATCCCACTATGGAAAGGGCTGGGAGCAGTTTACAGATGCTGTTATTCAAGCCGTAGCAGAGCAGTCTACTCCAACAGTATTTATGCTATGGGGACAACATGCACAAAAAAAGTGTGAAACTATTTTAGCAGATACAAAGCAGCATTTAGTTTTAAAAGCAGCTCATCCATCACCTTTTTCGGCTAACACAGGGTTTCTTGGATGTAAGCATTTTTCAAAAGCAAATGAGTTTTTATCTAAAAATGATATAGCGCCTGTTAACTGGCAAATAGATTAAAAACTTCTTTGTTAGAATTGTAGGTTCTATTATTCATATGATTTATGAAGCGATCGTTAAAACTTACCAAAGCCTCGATTTATTTTACTTTTTTTGCCGATAATTTAGGCTGGTCTATTGTTTTTCCAATTTTCGCTCCCTATTTTATAGATCCTCAGAATAAGATTTTTTCCCCTGAAGTGCCAGGGGAAATAAGAACTGCCATTCTAGGCCTTTTTCTAATGGCTTTTCCTTTAGCTCAGTTTTTTGGCTCTCCCTTAATAGGGGAATATGCAGATAAAACTGGAAGAAGAAAAGCGTTAATTGTTACCATTTTTTTTACTCTTATAGGGCTTATCTTAAGCGGCATTAGCCTGAACCAGAACATGCTGGTTCTTCTATTTGTTTCTAGGCTTATTACGGGTGCTTTTTCTGGAAACCTTTCCATATGTTTAGCAGCTATTGCTGATATAAGTGATAGCGAACATCATAAAGTAAAAAACTTTGGTTATCTTTCTATTGTTGCGGGAATTTCTTTTATCGTTGGTGCATACATCGGAGGAAAGTTTTCAGATCAAGAACTTAATCCCAATTTTTCCTTTTCTTTACCTCTTTGGATAGCAAGTTTTTTTACTTTTATCAATTTAATGTTTGTCTATTGGGGTTTTAGTGAAACAGGTAAAATTCACAAAAATGTGAAGTTCAATTTGCTGGAGGGAGTTCGCAATATACAAACAGCACTAAAAATTAAAAAAATCAAAACAATCTATTTGATTTACTTTTTAATTTTATTTGCGTGGACTCTAATTTTTCAGTTTACTCCTGTATATCTAATAGACCTTTTTAAATTTTCTAACTCACAAATAGGTAATGTTGCAGCTTACATGGGAATTTGCTGGGCTATAGGTTCGGGTGTGATTAGCAAACTTCCAATACAAATAAAAACCAGACTTCGTTTTCTGGAGTTTTCTTTAATTTCTTTTTCAGGTTTATGCATTTTAATAACCCTTCCTCAAACAGCTTTTAACTTTTTGCTTTTACTTGGGCTATGTGTTGTTTTTGCGGGAGTTACTTGGCCACTTTGTACTTACCTTATTTCTTCCAGAGCAGATAAAAGCATTCAAGGAAAAATACTTGGTATTTCACAGTCTATGCAATCGCTTGCTATGGCAACATCTCCTCTTGTTGGAGGCTTGACAGACTTTTTTCACTTAAAACTTTTCTTTTGGATCTCTTCTTTTGCCTGTTTGTTAGCTGGAATAATCTACTTCAAAGTAAAAGTTTAATATTTTCAAAAAAAATAAAAAAAGATAGTTTCTAAATTTAGATATTATTTTGGAATCATCCTTGAAAGATACTCACTTAATACAAGAATACATCGACTTTTTTCATCCTAAAAAAACAGCTTCTGTTCAAAAAACGATAAAAAGTTATAAGGAAATGCAAGCTTCTTTTGAATCGCTATTAAAGGTAAACAAAGTGCTTGACCAAGCATATCATGCTATGGCTAATGACTCAGCACTGGTTAAATAGTTTTCTTACATTATAACAAGTAACAAAAAGCTCATATTTCCCCCCGCAAGGAATGGAATTTAGAGCTAATTGTTTAACATACTCTCCTTTCAAGAGAAATTAGATTTTATTCTTTCATGAATAAAATTTCTTAACCCACCAGGTAAAAGCTCAGCGACTTCAAATGCTTTATCTTTCTTGCCATTTTTTGTAAGTATTTCAATAATCATCATATGAGCTTCTTCCTTCATCGTTTGATTGGGTATCTGTTCAATTATTTTGAGAGATGATTTTAAACTTTTCGATCTTAAGAAAATCTTGGCCACTTTTTTGAGCATGGAACTTTTAGTGTATACCTCAATCGGGCTTTTCTCAATAAATTTAAGTGCCCGTTGCACTGTATAGTCAGTGTTTTTTAAGTCTTTCAACTCCAAGAAAGTTTCAGACAGGCTTATAAAAGCATTACATGCCATTAGAATGCTTTTTTCCTTGGAAAGTAATTCAGCCATTTTGAGAGCTGCTCTCATATCTTTTACTTCTAAAAAGAAGTCAAAAATGACTTTAAAAGCATCATTTCTTATAAATTTTTCAGGAATAAGTTTAGCGACTTCAAGAGCTGTTACAGGATCATTAACTTCTAAAAAAGCTTCTGAAAGATCAGAAAATAATCTGTTTTTTTTCTGTTCTTCCAGAGCAATCTTAGCTAAATGGAAAATTCGGTGTAATATTGCACGAGCTTCTTTCCTGTTATTTAATTGTAAAAAACTTTGAGAAACTTGAAAAAGAGCTCTACATCTTCTCCAAGCACATGGAATGAAATGCGCACTTTCAAGAGCTTGAGCTAATACTTCTTGTGCTTTATCTATGTTTTCAGATTTTAAAAAACTATTAAAAACTTTTAAAAGTACATTACATCTTTTTTCTGCGTTTGTAATAAGTCTAGTAATTTCTAGTGCTCTATCAAGCTCTTCCAATGTCAATAGAGTTATTGCAACGGATTCATAAGCTCTATTTTTTTGGAGTTCATCAGAAAAAAGCTCAATTGTTTCTAGTAAGAAATCAATTTTATTATCAACAATTTGCTTCTGAAAAAATGGTATTTGATCTACCAATTTCTCTAATCTTTGATGTATAGCAAAGATTAAAAAAAAGTTTTCAAAAAATCTTGGAGGAGGAATTTGCTTGAAATCTTCTACTATGGAAGCATCTTTATTATTTATGGCTTTTAATACCTCCAACAAGGATTTTTTCACTTCAATAATATTAAGCCTTACAAATGGTAAGTTTGGGTATTTTTCTTCACTTAGAAGATTCAGCTGGTTCTCAACATTACAGATCTTTTCTTTGTTAATATTTAACTTTTCTATTTGGCTAGCGTATTTTTCAGGGGAAAGTCTTAAGAGCAATTCATCAATAAAATTCTGAATTTCCCTTGGCTTGATATACTGCGCTGTAATCCTTAAATGGTTCTTTGAGGATGCTCCATATTGCAAAAGAGACTGTAAATTTAAGAATTTGAAAGTAGAGGTTTGCACGTCGTTATAAAAATAATTTTCATTACTTAGTACATTTGAAAAAGTTACCTGAGACATAATTGCTCCTTAAAAAGGGAAAGATCTTCTTCTAATGCTGAAAAAAATGAAATACAAAAGAAAAACTACTCAAATTGTTACCAACATCACTTTTCATTTTCTCAACTAAAAAAATGAAATCCATTCGTGATTTATCTCATCAAAAAACCTTTAAAAATCTAATATAAAAAAAATATTTTTAAAACTTGGAAATTTGATATGAAAAAACTTCTTATTTTACTCGCTGTGGGGCTCATTTTTCTCACACCTTTATTAAGATCAAAAGATGAGCGAAAAGTTTATGATTGTTTTATGTTTTTGAATGAACTGGAGATTTTAGAAATTAGATTAAATGAACTTTACAAGCATGTTGATAAATTTGTTCTTGTAGAGTCAACTAGAACGCATCGAAAAGGCGAGACAAAGCCTTTGTATTTCGAAGAAAACAAGAAAAGGTTTGATAAATTTTCTGACAAGATTATCCATATTGTTTTAGATCAAGAAATTAAAACGGACAATCCATGGCTTAGGGAAAATTGGGAAAGAAACCAGATTATGAGAGGCCTAAAGGGATGTCATGATAATGATCTAATAATTATATCGGATGTGGATGAAATCATTCCTGGATCTGTTATCAATAAATTAAAAAAATCTATTGATAAAGAAAAGGTTATTGGTTTTTCCCAAAAAATGTATAGGTGGTTTTTTAATAGATATACAAAATGCTTATGGGCAGGTACTGCAGCTACTACTTTTAAAAATTTAAAGCTATATTCCCCACAGAGCATTAGAGAGCTTGTTAGAGAAGAAAGAGTAGCCATATGGAGGTATGGATGGCATTTTACCTCCATGGGAGGATATGAAAAAAATAAGGACAAGTACAAAAGCATTGTTGAGGGTAGTGATGTTTTTTTGCCCTATGAGATATGGAGGGCACAAGTTGAAGGAACACGACTTGTATCTATCAATAAAAGATTTCCTAAGTATATTAAAAAGAATAAAAAATATTTCAAAAAAATTGGTTTTATTGATGAATAAACATTATTTTTTTAATTAATATTTTTTATTTATTAAAACATATTAATTAAATATAATAGCTGTTAGTTTAATGGGAGGATAATAATGACTAATAATGTTCACAATTACGAAATTAAGTCCAATCAATGGAGTTTCTTTTTAAAAAAGGGTGTTTATAACCCTTTTTCTTATTCAACTACTGATCATAGTATTCGAAATGTAGCACTAGCAATACTTGGATCTCTAGCTGTTACAGTATTAAGTTTAGGATTAATTCCTTTTATATCTTATAAAACAGCTAAAGGATGGGAAGTTGTTCATATTAAGGATGATTTAGAAGATACTACTTTGCTCGTTCATAAAGAAAGACTAATACATGCCGCTAAAAGAACTGATGGTTACGCCAAGTATTTACTTGGAACGTTATATCATCTAAAGGTTTTTAAGGTTAGAGATGAGCTAGCGAATTCTTACTTAACTTCTGCTGCGAATGAAAGATTTCTATCACAAGATCAGTACTATTTTAAGGCAAGAATGAGAGCTGCTACTTATAAAAAAGGAGAAGACTACATCCAGATGATGCGATCTGCAGCGGGAAAAAGGAGTGAGGAGGAAATGGACGGTATTCCTGAAGCTAATAGACTTTTAGGTTTACATTTTTTACAAACACCTTCGTATGAGAGTGGTCCTAGAGATGTGCTTAGAGCATTATCTTTCTTTAAGAAAGCAGCAAAGTCTGGAGATGCACTTTCTTTAGCCTATGTTGGTCACATATTGAAAAAAAATGAAAATGTTTCTCAAAGAGACGGCTTTACATCTAACTCTTGTATTCGAACAGCTGAATTACAAGGATATGTATTGCCAAGATCTGAAATTGCAAAGTGCAAATCTTAATCAAATAGACAAGCTTTTAAAAAAAAGGTCGTTGTAAAAACGGCCTTTTTTCTCTTATTAATTTCAAAATTTTTTTAAAGATTTTTAATATTTTTTGTTGACCATATTCTTTATACCATTTAATTAGGAAAGAACCAGCTTATTTGGTTTTACATATGGATGACGCAAAATACATAGAACTTTTAGAGAAAGTAAGAGAGTATGATTTTTGGAATCTTACTTTCAAAAATGAGCTTATTAGAGTGGAATGGGATAAGGGATTTCATCTTTCCGCCTCTGTTTTTTTTGATAAAGGAGGCATTCCTAAGCCTATTCGTCGATTTGTCAGTACTTTTCGTTCAAAAAATCAAAGACTTTGGGTCAATGTTTCACAAAAAGAGGTCTTTTTAACACATAAATTTACTTTTTTTGGTGATGCTGATGACTTTCAATATATTTTAGATCATTTTTATGAAGAGATCCTTAGGTGGAGGGATTTCTTTGATAACTTGTCTAGAGAAGATCTTGTCTTTATTTCTAAAAAATGATTGATTAGATCCTATAATTTGAGGATCTATGTCATTTTTTGGTTCTATTGTTGCTTTAGTAACACCTTTTGATGATAACTTTGCTCTTGATCGTAATGCTTTTGACAATCTTCTAGAATGGCATTTAGAGCAAAAAACAGATGGACTGGTCTTGTTAGGGACAACGGGTGAAAGTCCTACTTTAAATACGGATGAAAAGCTTTATATCATTAAAAGAGCAGTAGAGATTGTTAAAAAGAACATTCCAATTGTTATTGGAACTGGTACCAATGACACAAAGACAACAGTAGAGTTTACTAATAGATCTAAAGAATTGGGAGCTGATGGAGCTTTGGTGATAGCTCCTTATTATAACAGACCAACGCAGAAAGGGTGTTTAGCTCACTTTGCTGAAGTCTCTAAACTTGATTTTCCTATTATTGTTTATCATCACCCCAAAAGGACTGGATTTACATTTACTATTGATACATTAAATGAGCTTTCTAAGTTAAAAAACATTGTATCTATTAAGGAAGCATCGGGAGATTTAAACTTTATTCAAAGCATTGAATCATTGCCTATTTTGTCTGGTGATGACGACTTAACGTTTACTCTGTTAAAAAAGGGAGCGACTGGTAGCATTTCAGTTATTGCAAACGTGATGCCTTCTTTGTGGAAAGAGATGCATGATCTTTGTCTTTCTCACAAATACGAAAAAGCGGAAAAGATTGTTCAAAAGTTAACTCCTTTAATAAAAGCCTTTAATTTAGAGCCTAATCCACAATGTGTAAAATATGCATTAAGATGTCTTGGGCTGTGTAAAAGTCATTTAAGGCTTCCTATGATTGAGCCAAATGATTTTACTAAAAAGGAAATTAAAGAGGCTTTATCTCAAACTTCTACTTTTGAAATAGAAGCTTTAAATCCATGAAGTTTTTGTAAGATGGGTGTAACTTCATTTGTTATAAACTCATGAACTTGCTCCTCTGATCTGCCGATAAGGGTTTTCGTTTGCTTTGTTTCATCAATTTCTTCTTTTGTCAGTTGAAAATCAGAGTCAGCAGCAACTTTTTCAAAGAAATCATCTAAAGCATTTTGGGAGTAAGCCCTTAACTTTTCGTGTAAATGTTGTCTGTCTCCTCCTTTTTTTACTGCTTTCATCAACAGATTTTCCATGCAAAGAAAAGGTAAAAACTCTTGTAGTCTTTTTTGAACTGTATTGTCATCTACATCCCAGTCACTAATAAGATTGTGAAAAATATTCAAAATGGCATCCATAGAAAGAAAAATCTCCGGCAGGCTTAAGCGGCGATTCGCTGAGTCATCTAAAGATCTTTCTAGCCACTGAGTAGCGGCAGTATAAGCAGGATTTTGACATAGTGAAATAATGAATCGGGCGATAGAACAGATTCTTTCGCTATAAATGGGGTTTTTCTTAAAAGGCATAGCTGATGACCCTACTTGTTTTTTTCCAAACTTCTCTCGGATCTCGCCAGTATGGGATAACAGTCTTATATCACTTGCAAACTTATGGGAAGAGCAGGCAATTTCTTCTAAGAGATTAGCAATTTTAAGGTCAATTTTTCTGCTATATGTCTGAGCGCTAATAGTTAACGTTTTATTAAAATCAAATGCTTTAGCTATTAATCGATCTAATTCTTCAACTTTGCTGTGGTTATTACTAAAAAGCTGTAAAAAGGAGCTTTGTGATCCTGTTGCCCCTTTAGCTCCTAAAAAGGGTAGGTCCTCTATTATTTTTTCTAAGCCATGCAAGTCCCATAAAAAATCTTGCAGCCACAAGCATGCTCTTTTGCCGATAGTTGTGGGCTGAGCTGGCTGAAAATGTGTATAAGCAAGGCATGCTTGTTGAGAGCGCTCTTTCGCAAAGTCAGCTAGTCTATCAATGACAGTAACAAGTTTTGAAAGTGTTAATTGAAGCGCTTTTTTCAGAATGATTAAATCAGCGTTGTCAGTTACAAAACATGAGGTAGCTCCAAGATGAATGATGGGTTTAGCGCTGGGAGCTACTAATGAAAAAGCATGGATGTGCGCCATAACATCATGACGCAGCTCTTTTTCAAACTCTTTTACCTTTTCAAAATCAATATTTTCTATTTGTTCTTCCATTTCAGCTATTTGTTGTTCAGAAATAGGAAGGCCAAGCTTTTTTTGTGCTTTGGCAAGTTCCAACCAAAGTTTTCGAAACGTAGAATATCTATTTTTATCACTAAAAAGAAAAGACATCTCAGGGCTTGCGTACCTTGATGTCAAAGGAGATTGATATTGAGCAAGCATTGCTTAAATCTTTGATTCTAAAAGGTCTATAAAATATTGCATTTGCTTTTTTTGTTTTTCTGTTAAAACAAAAGATGGATCTTCTGACAAGGCGTTTGCTCTTTTTAACAAAGAAAGCACTCTGCTGGCGTAATTAGGTATTCTTTTGTCTGTCTCAGCTAATGGAAAAACAGTTCTAATAAGCGTTAATAATTCTTGTTTTGCCTGTCCATTATAGTTTTGTATAATTTCTAGTTTTTTTTCTTGAGAACCTTCCCTTGAGGCGAGGCTATAGACTGCTTGTCTTGGCATTTGATCGATAATAGGATGCAAATCTTGAGGCATTTTAGAATAAAATTCATAATATTGCAGAAAGTTATAAGGTGTTTGCCTGTTTCCATAAGTGGCGATAAGCCAGGCTGTAAATGCACCCTCTTTATATGCTTTTAAAATTTCTTGTGCTCTTTTTATTCTTTCACCATGCAAAATGATAGCTTGATTAGTAATCGCTTTTACTTCAGAAGTAATTGTCATAAGACTGGCTAAATCATTTTCGACATTATATTCTTCATTTTCGCGAAAATTATTTAAAATAGACTCAATGGTATCTTTTTCGTTATCTGTTAGCTTGCTTAATTTAAAAACACCTGAAAAACTGGAAAGATTTCCTGAGCTAGACCTTTCAGCAAGTGCAGTCATTTTATTTTTATCTGAATTTTTCTGCTTTAACCTTAAGTTTAAAAGAGCATTAAATTTTGCCATCTACCATCTCCTTGTAAAGCGGGCTTTACATTCTTTCTAATATTTCTTTTGTAAGCGCCATATAGTCTTGTGAAGCTCGAGATTGTGGGGCCGTTTCAAAAATAGGCTTACCATAAATCGATGCTTCAGATACAGAGATATCTCTTCTGACTTTCGATTGCAAGAGTTTTCCTGGAAAAGTTTGCTCAATGACTTCTAAAAAAGCATTATTACTTTTGCCTCGTTTATTCCAAAAAGAAAGGCACACACCAATAACATTTAAAGCATGTCTCTCAGAGATGTTATTCATAAAAAGGGCAAGCCTTTGTAACCCTTTTATACTGTAAAATTCAGGCGTTACACATACTAAAGAATAGCTAGCTGCAATTAAGGCTGATTCAGTAAGCCAGCAAAGTGAAGGAGGGGTGTCGATGAAGATATAATCATATTCCAGCGGATTTAAAATTTCTTTGAGCCGCTCATGGGAGTATCGGTCTGCTGCAAGAGCTCCAGTAACCTCAACTCTTTCCAACCAAGTGTCGGCAGGCACAATATCCAAATTATTAAGGCAAGTGGGCATAATGACATCTTCGACATGCTTTTCTCCTTGAAGGACGGGCGCCATACTGTCCTGTTCATCGGGATCAAAACCAAGGCCGGTCGTTAAGTTCGCTTGCGCATCAAAATCAATGAGAAGAACTTTTTTTTTATGAAATTTAACAAGGGCAGATCCGATGTGCAAAGAAGTAGATGTTTTAGCAGTTCCACCCTTAAAGCTACTTACTGCGATGATCTGCATGTCTTATTCTCCTTATGTTTTAAGTTGAAGAAGTGCTCATGGAAAAAGGAGACATGAGCTCTTTATTTGCGTATTCTTCTTTAATTCGATTTAAAAACTCAAGAGTTGCCATTTCACCATGAACAACATTGTCACGTGTTCTAAGAGCTATAGTTTTATTTTCCAATTCTTTATCGCCTACCGTTAAAATATAGTTTGTTTTCAGTAGCTGTGCATTACGCACTTTTTTACTAATAGATTCATTAGCATCATCGACAGTGCAAATAAATCCTTCTTTTTGTATTTGCTCTTTTACTTCATAAGCATACTCACAGTGCCGATCAGCCACTGGCAATATTGTTACTTGATAAGGAGAGAGCCAAAAAGGAAATTTTCCAGAAAAATGCTCTATTAAAATACCAAAAAATCTCTCTATAGATCCAAAAAGAGCTCTATGTATCATAACAGGACGCTTATGTTCACCATCCGCATCAACATATTCGAGTTCAAATTTTTCTGGAAGAGACAAATCTAATTGAATTGTTCCACATTGCCAGAATCTGCCAATGGCATCCCTAATATGAATATCAATTTTAGGGCCGTAAAAAGCACCATCGCCTTCATTGATTTTATAAGAATGACCAGAGTCATCTAATGCGCTTTTTAATCCGTTAGTAGCAATTTCCCAGTCCTCATCTGTTCCCATAGACTTTTCTGGTCTAGTAGAAAGCTCTAATTTATAAGATAGGCCAAAAGTCATGTAGATTTTATCAGCTAAGCGAAGAATAGATAAAATTTCATCTCGAATCATGTCTCCACGCATAAATACATGAGCGTCGTCTTGATGAAAGCTTCTTACTCTAAATAATCCATTTAAAGCACCTGATGGCTCATATCTATGAACATGTCCAATTTCAGCAACCCTTAAAGGGAACTCTCGATAGCTGTGCGTATTGGATTTATAATAAAGCATTCCTCCCGGACAATTCATTGGCTTAATAGCAAAGTCTCTTTCTTCAATTTGAGAAGTATACATATTTTCCCTATAGTGCGACCAGTGACCAGATTTTTCCCATAGCTCTTTTGTCATCATTGTAGGAGTTTTAATCTCAATGTAATTGGCTTCTAAAAGGCATGACCTTAAGTAGTCGATAAGTTTATTCCAAACGAGCATTCCATGGTGGTGGATAAATGGCATCCCTGGTGCCTCTTCTTTAAAAGAAAATAGATCTAACTTCGGACCTAAGACTTTATGGTCTCTTTTTTTAGCCTCTTCCACCATTTGAAGATATTCTTTTAAACTTTTCCTATCAGGAAAAGAAATACCATAAATTCTTGTTAACATCTCATTATTCTGATCACCCTTCCAATAGGCACCAGAAGTCTTTAAAACCTTAAAAGCTTTTATCTTTCCGAGATTTGGAAGGTGGGGTCCTCTACAAAGATCAATAAATTCCCCTTGTTTATAGGCGCTAATAGTTCCCTCATCAAATCCATTAATGAGCTCTACTTTATATTTATTAGAGGAAAATGCTTTAAGTGCTTCTTGCTTATTTTTAAACTCGGATCTTTCGGGTTTGTAATTTTCCTTAATAATTTTTTCAATTTCTTTTTCGATTTTTTCAAAATCATGCTCTGAAATTTCAAGATCTGCAAAATCATAGTAAAAACCATTTTCGATAGGAGGTCCAATAGTTGGTTTAGCATTGGGAAAAAGTCGAAGTATTGCTTGAGCTAGCACATGAGCTGAGGTATGCCAAAAGATTTCTTTTCCTTCACTTTCTTCAAATGACCATAAATGAACTTTATCTCCTTCTGTTAAAGGAGTCCTTAAGTCCATACTTTTGCCATTAAGTTCCATTCCTAGGGACTGGTTGGGAGCATTTAAATTCATTTTTTCAGCCAATTCTTTGCCAGTTGCCCCTTCTGACAGCTCTATTTTTTGATCATTTACAAAAATGTGCATATGCTTTGCTCTTATTTTTTGCTTACAAGAATAAGAGATTTTACCTTAAGCCTCAACTTTCTTCCTAACCAAGAAGAAACATAGAGAAAAAAAGTTTTATCTGATAAATTTTTTATTTAATCAAATACGAGGGGTTTCTTTAAAAAAATACCATGAAAGTTTTAAAGCTATTTACTTTTTTCTTCCCCTTTACCTTCTTATTTTCAACCCCGATTAATAATCCAGCTCTTCCAGCTTTTATAACCTCAGGAGTCTTTTTTTCTTGTAAAAACCCGGTGAATGTTAGAGCAGGTTATGAAGGAAACTTTATTTCAGATGCGAGGTTAAAGCAAACATCTGGAAGCTCAGGAAGGGTGGATGATTTTAAAGTTAACGTGAATTCCGGTATTATCACTTTTAATATTATGGATTGGGTTGATCTTTTTGGGACTTTAGGGTCTGGCAGAATTAAAACAGATTGGAGGATTACTCCTCCAGGTGGAGGAAACTTTCGAATAGAAACGGAGACTCGATATAAGTTCTCTTGGTCAAGCGGTGCCAAATTATTAATTTATAAATGGGAAAATACAGCTATCGGTGTAAGTGGCAGGTACTTCTCTACCGTTCCAGATTTATCTTGGTTGACCATAGATGGAGAACCTGTAGCTGTAGATGACGCTACATTGCGTTATAAGGAATGGCAGGTAGAGCTTGGAATCAGTCATCGAGTAGGCATATTTGTCCCTTATGCCGGCATAAAGTATTCAGATGCCTTTGCGAGAATAAGAAATTTAAGTCAAAATATTGACATCTCAAATGATGGGTCTAATAACATCAACATGAGAAGGAAAGAGCATGTAGGTGCTTTTTTAGGTGTCACTCTGACAAACGGTGAAAAATTTTTACTCAATATAGAAGCTAGGCTCGCAGATGAAGAAGCAGGCACAGTATCGGGCGAGATTCGCTTTTAATATAAAGTACTTTCTATTGTTGCAATGCTTTATGTTTTCACTTCAGGCATTTTCAGTGGGAAACCCTTCTAATCCTTCCCTTTTGCAAAAAGGAATATTTATACCAGACACTTCATGGGTAAATGTTCGGTTAGGGGCAGAAGCTGAGGTTATCAAAGAAAAAAGACTTACATTTAATTCCTTGCTCAACAATTCTTTTGTAAGAGCTCGGTATTATTCCGGTTCATGTACACTCAACATAAAAGAAAGACTAGACCTAGGTTTTAATTTAGGAACATCAAGAGTGGATTTAAAGGCTGATTTTCAATCTGAGAGTGACCTTGATAAAACTGATGTAGGGTACCTTTTCAAAGCTTTTGCCAAACTCATTATATTTGAACTTCGAAATACAACATTAAGTTTTGATGCAAGGTTTTCTCAGTCAAAAGGAAATACTTCTGAATTTTTACAAACCAATGATACTGCCTCTTTAAGGTTGAAACAATGGCAGGTAGCAGCTGGACTTACTAAAAATTTTGGTATTTTTTTTCCTTATATAGCTGGAACATATAATGATACCCAATTAAAAATTAAGCCAACAGGTCTTAGAAACATTAGAGGTGAGCAAAAGGAAAAACTTGGTCTAGTCGTTGGTATGACTCTTACCAATCATCTCTTTTTTATGTTCAATGCAGAAGGGCAATTCTTCAGTGAAACATCTTTTAATTTATCAGGGGAGATTAGATTCTAAAGAAAAGGCCAGAAGCTCAGACCTTAAAAGAAGTAACCCTTCTTTTCATGAATGTTTTTTGTGCGGCTGTTCCTGAAGGTTCATTGCTAATTTTTTTAATCTCTCTTTTCTTACCATCGTCTTTTGGGCAATGCTTGTCAGTTGAGTTTTCTTAATTAAAAAGTTTCCTGCTTGCCGACGTGTTATACCCATTCCAATTCTTGAATTGGAATGGGTATAAATAAAAAAGACTTTTTATAAAAAGGGCGAATGAGATCTAAAGTTGTTACCTTAACCGCCACAACGACTTTTAGCGTAAGAGGCAACACTTCCAATAATACCAAAAATACCTGTAAGCTTGGCTGAAAACTCTACGTCATCCGATAAATGCATAGACTCTGGCCACCCATCATTATGAAAATACAGATCCCAAGTGGCTATAACTGCAGTGTAGGTTAGTAAAGCTTTACATGAGATATCAAAAACTCTTTTAATGCTGCAATTTTGCCTTGAAATCCAATTATATCGTCTATCATCATCTGCGGTGATTATTCTTTGCTTCCCTTCTCCATCATCTACATGTATTGAAAATGTAACGGAGTTCTTTCTTGTTAAAGAAGGTTCTGCTGGCGTCATAATTTTTTCTCCATAAATTAAGTTAAAAAAGTAAAAACTTAAGATAACCTTTAATAGATGATTATCTCAGATAAGGACTTGAAGATCTTACTAATAAATAAAAAACATGAGCATCCAGATAAAATAAATGTCCCAAATAAAAATAAAGTTCTAGAACTAACAGTAATAATTTTCGATTTAATAATGACTATAGCAATAAATAACGATGTGATAGTTGCTACTGTTAAGAGTGCTTTTGTATTACATGGTTTTTGTGGTATGAAAAATGAAGAAGAACTTTGGTGTAATTTTGGTACCACGGTATTTCTCCATAGTAAAGTTTTTTTTAGGGAATATTTCAGGATTGCATGTAATTGTCAATTGTCTTTGCGTTTTCTTTACAAAAAATTTATCCCCTACTAACCTAGATCGGTTCTAATTTCGAAAATTTCAACCTATAGGGGACAACGCTATGCGGTATTGCCGCTTATTTTATATTGGAGTGATATCTTTTCTTACATTCCAGCTTTTTGCGCAAGAAGTAGATGTGCAATTTGAAGAAAAAAGAGAAGAAATTGACATGGATGCCCTTCGTAAGTGGATCCGTGATAAACGACTCATCACAACAAAAGAAATTGGTGGAGATCTTTCTTTAAGTGGGGAGGTACGCACTGAATTCCAGAATTATGATGAAAAAAGAGATGGCGTCAAGCAAAGAGGACCAGGCGGAGCTACAAATCTGGCTGCACAATCTTTTGATGTGGAAGTAGACCTGATCTTAGACTATCGAAGAGATCGCACCTGGAGTGCTGTTAAGCTCAAGTTTGATAATGACATGGGCATAGCAAGTGGAACAGTAAAGAACATAAAACTAGATAAAGCCTATTTTGGTGGAAGAGTAGTGGATGGAGATACATTTACTTTCGATATTGAACTTGGAAGGAGAAAGTTGATCAATGTATTTGAATCTAAACTAGAGTTTGGTTCTTTATTTGATGGTGTTTTATTTAAATTTAGTAAAGCATTCGAATCTATTGCGAACTTTTACGTGTCAACAGGTGCTTTTGTCATAGACGAAAGAGTTGATCACTTTGGAGAAGTAATGGAATTTGGTATGCTTCGCATAGCTGATACAGGTCTTGTAAGTAAGCTTTCTTTTATTAATTGGAAGAAAAACAGCGCTACTACTCCACAAAAACTTCGCTATAACTATATGGTTACGCAATTTTTACTTGCCTATCAGTATATGTCCAGCTACTTCAATAAATTTTTTAAATTTTACGCTGCTGGCTTAATTAACACTGCCGCAGACCGTTTACCTGTTACCAATAATCAAAAGGCCAACCTTGGATGGTATGCAGGGATGTCTGTAGGTGTTGTTAGAAAAAAATATGACTGGGCTTTAGACGCTAATTTCCAATGGCTAGAAGCACAGGCAGTTCCTGATTTTGATGCAACGGGCATTGGTCGTGGAAATGCTCAAAGAGTTGGTTTATATACCACCAACATAAATGGTAGCGGAGCTGCGACTACTAGTGCAACGGCTGTAGGATCTGGTAATTATTATGGATTTGAAATAGATCTTCTCTATGCTATTACTGATAATTTGACATTGGAGCAAAATTTCAAACTATCTAATACACTAGATAAAGAAATTGGCCCTAATCTGCAGTACAGACAGTATGAAGCGGAGTTTATTTACGCCTTTTAATTGATTATTTTTCTAAAAAAATACTCATGCTTTTTTGGTGTAAAAGCTTTTGAAGGGGAGATAGAGATATCTCCTCTTTTTTTGTATCAATAAATAACACCTGAGAGTGAAGTCTTCCGAAGACTGCTTTATAAGCAGCATAGATATCTTCTTTGCTGTAGGTTTCATCTAGAAAAAAAGCTATTTGGAAGTCTTTTTCATGAAACTTCTTAGCTTTTCTACACATTCGAATAAGAGTTTCTTTATGTCCGTGGCGGGTTGTCACCAGACGAAATGAGCTTAAAAAACTATTAAAATAAGGAAAACGGGAAAATCGTTTTCCAGGGACTAAAATTTTTAGCTTCTTAAAAAAAGGAAACAAATAAAAAACGTCTTTCCATTTCCCACTTTGGACAATTAAAATGTGGGTATGGCTTGGAAGCTTACTTTTAAGAACGGTTGGCTGAAAGCGAAAAATAAATTTTTCCATAAAATAAGGAAAAAAATAAGCGCCCATTCTTCCTGTTAAAAAAATGCTGAACCCTAAAGTAATAAAACTCATTAAAGCAAAACTTGTGGATGCTTGAAAACCTAATTGCTCGTTAAATAAATAAATCAAAAAAGAAGCTATAAGAACTCCTGAGAAGCTTAAAAAATTAGATGCTGCAATTACTTGCCCTCTTTTCTCATCCGGGCTTGCAATTTGTATAAACGAATCTAAGGGGATCAACATTAGCCCACCAAAAACACCCAATAAAATTAAGGTAGTTACCACCATAAAAAATGAAGTAGAAAAGAAATGTAAGAAAAGAAGAAGGAAACTCAAGATAAAGGCAGAGATACAAGATATTCCAGGCTCCACATGATCTTTAGATAGTTTTCCAGCTAAAGTGGCTCCCAAGGCGATTCCTACAGCTGTCGTTAAGAATAGATACCCTCCTCCTGTTTCCGTTACCCCTAAGGACTGTATGCCGAAAGGGATAATGTTCATTTGTACAAATCCCCCTAAAAATAAAAAGAAAGCGGAGCCTATAATTGCCGTAAAAAGGTGTCTTCTATTAGAGGCCATTTTAAGTGTTTGGTAAATCTCGTAAATAAAAAAGGGATTGATTTTTTTGTGAGTATCTCTTGTGGGGGTCTTATGGATGCCAATAGAGGTTAGTAAGCCAACTATTGCCATTGCTACACAAAATAAAGAGACAATTACAAAGTTTCTATTGGTAACATCTGTTAAAAAAGATGCCAGAAAGGTTCCAAATATTATGGCAAGGTAGGTAAAAGAGGCTAGTAAGCCATTTGCTTTAGAGACTTTTTTTTCTTCAACTAACTCGGGAATAATGCCAAACTTAGAAGGGCCAAACGCTGCACTTTGTGTAGCCATAAGAAAAAGGAGAAAATAAGATCCAAACTCCCACTTGAAATAAATACTAATAGTTCCAAGCGTCATGATGGCAACTTCAGCGGCTTTAGTGCCTACTGTAATGTTTCTTTTGCTTAAACGATCTGCAAGCACCCCAGCTGCGTTGGAAAAAAGTAGGAAAGGAATAACAAATACCATTCCGGCAATTGCTAAAATAGAGCTTGCTTCCTGTTCTCCTTTAACATTAATAAGTAGATAAACAATTAGCAGCTTGAATATATTATCATTGAGTGCTCCTAAAAACTGTGTAGCATTTAGGAAATACAGTGATCGAAAATCTGATTTGTTAAATAGTCCCATTCGAGTTAGAAAAGGTACTTTAAAATTACTACCAAAGATATCTTTGATCAGCAAAAAAATACAGCATTACATTTAAATTATGGAAATTCATATAGGAAATTGTTGGGAAAACCTAGCTGATTTACTAATAAAAAAGGTATCTAGTCTTTCTTTTTTTGAAAAAAAATACCTTATATTACCTTCGAATTTTCAAAAAAACTGGCTTTTTGAAAGGTGGGCAACTTCTGAAAAGCAGATTGTTATGGGAGTAAAAACATTTTCCATTCAAGAGGCTATCTTACATTTTTTACAGGCAACTACCAAACAAGAAGTAATATTTCCCTCTTGCATTGAGCTTAAAATAGCTTTGCAGCAAGAACTATCGCAAATCTGTGAAATTAAAAATGATGCAAGATTTAACGACATTCAAAAGTATCTAGCTGAAGACAGAGAAAAAAAGATTTTATACCTCACTTCAGAACTCTACGATTTATTCACTTTTTATGGACAATATGGCCTTAGTTTACTGCTTAATGAAAATAAGAAAAGTCTATCTTGGCAAGAGCAAATTTGGAAAAATGTATTTAGCAAAAATGGATATCATATTCCTATAAAAATGCTTTCAAAGCCTATTTCTTTATTTAAAGAAAGCAATGTAAAAATATTTTTTTTCGGTTTTTCTTATTTGCCACCCATCTATTTTGATTTTTTTTATCGCCTGTCTAAATATGCAAAAGTTTTTCAAATATTGTACTCTTCAACACAAGGATTTTTAGAAGATTCTTTGAGTAGTTACGAGGAAAAAAAACTTCGAAAAGAATATGAAGAGGTAGATTGGTTAAATGAATATCTAGACACTAACCGTTTGGTAGGTAATTGGGCAAAGTTAGAGAAAGAATTTCAAAGAACTTTAGAAAACTATGAGTTAGAGGTCCAGGAACATTACTATGAAAAGCCGTCGCAAAGCTGCTTGGGAAGCATTCAAAAAGACATTTTTCATCTAGAAGAAAATCCTGAAAATATGTCTTTTGAAAAAGATGAGAGTGTGCTTTTGGAAAAAATTTCAGGCACTAAAATGCAAGAGGTAATTGTTCTACAAAAAAATATCTCTCATTTTTTAAAAGAAGGCATACCTCTTAATGAAATTTTTGTTTTAGCTCCGGACATTAATGAGTATGTTCCCTTTATTCATATGCTTTTTGATTCGATTGTTAATTACAAGATTTCAGATATAAATCTTTTACAACAAAGTCACTTTGCAAAAGGGATGATAAGCATTTTAGAACTTGTCAAGTCCTCATGGGAAGAAAATGAAATAAATGCGCTTTTAAATAACCCCTTACTACAAAAAAAATTTTCTTTTACTCAAAAGGACGCAGATATTTTTGCAGACTGGATGCAAAAAGCACACGTTTATTTTGGATATGACGAAAGTCATAACCAAGAACTAATTGGTAAAAAAGAGGCAAGAAACACTTTTAAGGAATGTTTGCAAAGGCTTATTGCGAGCCTTGTTCTTTACTTTGATGACCAAGATGACTGTTATAATTTTGCCTTTCCTTTGCCCATTGCAAATATGGATTTAAGTAGCTCAGAAGTTTTAAATACCTTTGTTTTTCTTATACAAAGTTTAAGGAAAAATACAGTTTTCCATAATTCACTAACACTACAGGAATGGGGGAACGTTTTAGAGGCTCTTGCTGAAGAATTTTTCTTAGTTACAGCTGATGACTATCTAGAAAAAAGCGCGCAAGAAGTATTTTATGATATAATTCGTCATTTTAAGTCCTATAATGAGGAACAATATTTCGAATTTACTTTTGTTTTTTCTCTTATAAAAACTGAGCTGCAAAAAATAACAACAAGTTATCAGCCCCACCTTTGCGATGCTATACAGTTTTCCAGTTTAAATTCAGGAAATATTAAACCAGCCAAGGTCATATATCTTTTAGGGATGCATGCAGATAATGAAGAAACAAATACTTCTTTAAATCTTTTGAAAAGCACAAAAGAGTTTTATCCTACTTTTGCAGTTAAAAAAAGATATCACCTTCTTCAACTAGTTAATTTATGCAAAAATAAGTTAGTTTTTAGTTTCCCTAAAAAGGGAATTGATGAAGCTACAGAAAATGCTGCTTCTACTGCTTTGCAGGAATTTATTTCTTATATGGAAAGAGTCTATCCAAATTATTCACTGCAGAAAAAAGATAATATACAGTCCTTACAAGAAACCTACAATAGGCCTTCTTTTACTGAGTTTGGCTATGTTTCTTCAGAAATTTTTAAAGAACCTTATAGAATAATTACCCTATCTTCCTTAAAGCTTTTGCTAAAAGATCCTTTTCGTTTTTATTTGCAGCAGAAGCACAATATCTATTTAGAATATGACGACGCTCACCAACAAGATGATGTATTTTTATCTGCTTTAAATAAGTATATTTTTACTCAGCAAACTCTTTCATCCGACTTAGAAAAACAAGTTTCTATCTTTGATAAACTAAGGATATTTCCTACGGGAGTTTTTAAAGACATTGCAGAAAGCGCTTTATTTAAAGAAATTAACTCTTATCTTCTTTTTTTCAATAAGTTAGGAATTTCTCCCTCCGAGCTGCAAACCATAGAATTTAGAAAAGAATGTAAAAAACCCTTTTTTGAATGTGCCAAAGCTGTTTTTCCAGCTATTGAAATTTCTTTGCACCATAAAATTGTTTATTTAGTAGGAAAAATACAACACGTATCTTCAAAAGGTCTTGTTCTTTTTAAAGAAGATAAAACTTATTCACGATTAGAAAACTGGGCAGCTATTTTAGCCCTGCAATCTATACAAGAGCATTTGACTGTTTCGTGTAATACTATGATTTTTTTAAAATCCCAAACACAAAAAACTTTCTCAGATATAAATGTAAAAGATGCTTTAAAAAGATTAGTACAATACTACCTTGTTGCCGAGAAAAATTTATCCCCCATGGAAAAAAAGATAGCAGAGCCTCTTCTTACAAAAGAGGAGGAAAAATTTGTGAAAAATTATCATTTGCTGGTGAAAGAACAACAAAGCTGGGTTCTTAATCATATTGCTACTCACAATCCTAAAAACCTTTTTAAGAACTGGTCAGATTTTGTCAGATCATCCTTTCAGGAGCTAACATGACAACTCATTCATTTAATTGCCTGGAAGCTACTACAGATATTTTTGGAAAAAAAGTATTGGAGGCATCAGCTGGAACTGGAAAGACTTTTGCTATCGAACACATTACTACAAGGTTAATTTTACAAGGAATTACCTTAGAAAAGATTCTTATTGTTACTTTTACCAATCTAGCAACAGATGAACTGAAAGAAAGAATTCGAAAAGCAATTGAAAATTCCATTAATCTTTTAGCTGAGCAAGATAATCATACTGCTTTTTCTTATCTATTGAGCTATTACAATGACAAGAAGGCCCTTGCTCGTTTAAAAGCTGCTCTTTATTCTTTTGATGAATGTCAAATTTTTACCATTCATAAATTCTGTCACCGAATGATAAAAGAGTTTTGCTTTGAAGCAAGAATCGAGCCTTTTCATTTAGATGTATTAGCTGCCAATAAGCTTATTCGAAAAGGGGTGAAAGATTTTTTAAAATACAGGCTGGATTTCAAAAAGTTTTATCCCGCTCAAATTTCTTGTTTGTTTAATTTTAAAGACTTTGATCAGTTTATACAAAGGCTGAGTGATGAAATTTCCATGAAGCCTTCTGAAGATGTCTCTTTTTTCACCACAAACACGCAGCAAGAAATTATAGACCTATTTCAAGAATTTCCTAAAGATATTGAGTATGAAAAGTTACTAGAGGACTTTTCAAAAATTAGCATTAATTACAAAAAAACAGGCTTTTACAAAGAAGATTTTCCTTTTCAGGTGAAACTGTTAAGTGAAATAGCTCAATCTCCTGAAGATGCTTCTACTTTTGATAAATTCCTTTCTACTAAGTGCACTATTTTTAATTTTTTAAAAGAGACAAACCAAAAAGCAAAAGTTAAAGAATTAAAAGATTCACTACATTATCCCACTTTTTTTTCAAAGCTTCAAGCTACACTTAAACCAATAATAGATAAATTATTAGACAAAAAATTGGTCTTACAAGCCTTGGTGCATGATATGCAACCTTACGTCTATAAGAAATTAAAAGAAGCAGATCTTCTTCAGCCGGATGACTTTTTGCATTTAATGCAAAAATTTTTACAAGATAAAAGCTTTAAAAGCAGTGTTCAAGCCAAATATCAAGCAGCAATTATTGATGAATTTCAAGATACTGATCCAGTGCAATGGGATATTTTTAAAGGCTTGTTTTTAGAAAGTACAAATATATGCTCTTTGTATCTTGTAGGGGATCCCAAGCAGTCCATATATGGGTTTAGAAATGCCGATATATATACCTATCTGCAAGCAGTCAATGATATTGGGCAAAATAATTTGTATCGATTAGATACAAACTTTAGGTCTACTCCAGAACTGATTCATTCTTTAAATACTTTTTTTTCTAGTAACTGGCTATACCTTCCGAGGCAGCAAAAATCATTGGTTTTTCATCCTGTAAAATCAGGAGCAGACATACGATTTGAAGATGAGCATAAGCCTCTTCATTTTATGTTAGCAAATGAGATTCCTCAAATAGAAGAAGCTCTATTTTTTCCTTATATTTCGAGTGAAATTAAAAGACTTTATAAAGTGGAAAATAAATATAGCTCATTTGCTATCCTGGTTAAGGATAGGTTTCAAGAGCAAAAGCTGCAAAGTTTTTTTCAGAAAGTTGGCATCCCTTGTAAAGCAAGGATGGAGCCCTTAAAAGATAGTTTAGGCTTTAAATTGTTTATGGAGCTTTTAGATGCCATATTGCATCCGATGAACCCTACCAAAGTAAAAATTGCTTTAGCAAGCTTAGGATTTTCAGAAAATGAATTTTCTGAAGAACTACATGCCCATTTTTTTCAATATCATCAAATACAGCTTGAAAAAGGCCTCGAGAAATGTTTGGCAAAGCTAATTTATCAGCCTTTAAAGGAAAAGTGTTTGCAGCAAAGACTGTCTGCAGATGAACTAACAGATTTTTTTGAGTGTATCGATCTTTACTTAAGTAAATTTAAACAAAACGAGTTAACTAAACAGAGTTTAAGAGACTTTGCTTTTTATGTTACCTCTCATGCTGCCGGCCGCATAGTAAGTAGTGAAAATGATGCAGTGGAAATTGTTACCATTCATAAAAGTAAAGGCCTTGAATATGAGATTGTTTTCTGTTTAGGACTCAGTTTTGCTAGTAAACTTTCTCCTTTTGAAAAACAAGAAAAAGAAGAAATGGAAGCAGAAAAACTAAGGCAGCAATATGTGGCCATGACAAGGGGAAAAAAGAAGGTTTATCTTCCCTTTATTTTTTCTAATAAAGAAAAGAACACCCCCATGAATCTTTTTTTTAAAAGCAAAAATATAACCAAAGACAACTTGATCGATTATTTAAATGATAATGCACAAAGTTATAGTTATACTAATTTAGAACCAATAGACTTAAAAGAGACTTTTTTACCAACTCAAAAAAAACTTCTTTTCCCATTTGATTATGAAGAAAAATTTGTTTCCTCGAGGAAAATCCTTTCTTTTTCCAGTGTGGCTACCAAAGCACCTGTTGTTTTTTCAGAAAAAGAAGATGATCTTCCGAGCTCAAGTAAAACTGGGGTGATTATTCACGAAATATTGGAAAAAGCCATTTTTAAAGAATCTATTAGCGAAAGCTGGATTGAAAAAGTGCTTCAGCCCACTCATCTAAAAGGTTATGAAAAGCAAGTATTTAATATGGCCAACCTAGCTTTAACAACTCCGCTTTTCCCTTTAAAAAACAGTCTATATCAAATGAATAAAGAAACTATGTATACAGAAGTGGAGTTTCTTTATAGCCAAGATGAAAATTTTATGAAGGGGTTTATTGATGTGGTGTTTTTATTCCAGGAAAAAGTCTATATTATTGACTGGAAAACGAATCACCTTTCTGATTATGCGCAAACCTCTTTAGAAAATGCTATGAAGCTTCATGACTATCATTTACAGAAAAAGATCTATGCGCAGGCATTAAAAAAAGTTTTACATTCAGAAAACAAAGATTTTGAAAATCATTTTGGTGGTGTTTTTTACATTTTTTTAAGAGGTCTAACGCAAGGCCAAGGAATTTATTTTAGTAAAGATATTCACACATGATAGAAAAAGAATTTTTCTCTCCTATCGATACCTTTTTTTCTAAGACACTTATGGAACAAGTATCTTCTGGTACAACCAATCTTTGCTTAGAATACCTTATGTACGTATCAAGAAAAGGGCATCTTTGCCTTGCTGTTGAAGAAGACAAGGTCACTCCGAACTTAATAGATAGTCCTTCGTTAGAGAAAAAGATTATCGAAGATTTTTATAAAATACCTTGTCAATTATTTAGCTCTGAAGAAAAAACAACAGCTCCTTTAATTAAATGGAATAACTACCTTTATCTGCAAAAAAACTGGGTCTATGAATCAAAAATCATTTCCTCTTTAAGGAAAATTCTTCATGAAAAACCCATTGAAGTTGACATCGTAAAAGGAAAAGAAAAACTATTAAGTTTTTCTTTAACAAATGAACAAAAAATTGCTATTGAACACGTTTTTAAAAGCTCCTTAACTACTATTTGTGGAGGTCCAGGAACGGGAAAAACTTTTACAGCTGCAAAGCTGATAGCTGTATTTCATGAAATATTTGGCGAGGAATCTCCTGAAATTACTATTACCGCGCCAACTGGAAAAGCTGTATCTTATTTAGAGGAAAAGCTCTCAGGGGCTTTTACTATTAATGCTAAAACATTACATGCCTTATTAAAATTATCACCTGATAGTGCCTCAGCCTTTGGTGAAAATGTTTTAACTTCCGACCTTGTTATTGTAGACGAAGCTTCGATGATAGATGCCAAACTCATGGCATATCTTTTATCTTCTATAAAACCTGGAGCAAGGCTTGTACTAATGGGGGATCCGAATCAATTGCCTCCTGTTGATGTGGGAAGTGTCTTTTCAGATTTAAGTACAATAGATACCTGTTTTCTAAGAAAAAGCAAACGTTTTGAAAATGATAATATAACAACTTTTGCTTCTCTTATTGAAAAAGCAAAGACAAAAGAAATTTTACAATTTATACAATCAGGGATAATTCCTTTTTATAATTGGAATTTCAGTGATGTTGATGTCTGTTTAAGAAAGTTAAGTAATAATTTTTTAGATCGTGTTATATGGAATGATAAACAAGCAATAGATCCAAAAGAAGCTCTTCAAAAATTTCAAGATTTTAAGATTTTGACTTGTATGAGAAAAGGTCCTTTTGGAGTAGATGAGTTAAATCAATTTTTTTTCAAGCAGGCAAAATTTAGAAAAAAAAGAGATGAGTATTTAGCTATACCCATCATAGTGTCTAAAAATGATTATCTACTTGAGCTCTTTAACGGCATGTCAGGAGTGTTGATTATAGGGGGGCAAAAAGAAAAATTATATTTTCCTATAAACGGTCAAATTAGGGAGTTTGACAGTTCTAGCTTTATTAAATATGAATATGGTTTTGCCTTATCGGTTCACAAGAGTCAAGGAAGTGAATTTAATCAGATATTAGCTATCCTTCCCAAAGGGAGCGAGACCTTTGGAAGAGAAATTTTATATACAGCAGTTACTAGGGCAAAAAAGAATCTAACAATTGCTGGATCTCTTCCTGCAATTGAGGAAGTGATCCGTAAAGAAGGGAAAAAGCACTCAACAATACTTAAGAGGCTTTAATAAGCTTTGAGTATTGAGCTTTTTTTCTATTAGCTTTGTTTTGCTTTATAATTCCTTTTTTCACTCCTTTGTCATAGAGACTAAAAAGTTTATTTAGAAAAGATTGGGAATTTTCAGCTTGTTTTTCTGTTAAAGACTCTTCTAATCCACGAATAGTAGTTCTAATATAGGATTTATGAGACTTATTAATCATTCTTCTTTTCAGATTCTGAATTTCTCGTTTCTGAGCAGTTGGTCTTTTCTTTTTGCTTTTATTCGCTTGTTCAGCCATTTTACCTCATAAGGATAAATTTTTTTAAAAATTAGTCACAATTACTATAATCTAAAAAAACTTAATTCGTCAAAGGGGGATTTTGATGAAAAAAATCTTTACTTGCCTTCTCATCTTTTTTATGACAGCTCCTGTATACTTTTTTTTTCAATTCACCAAGGATTATCGACATTTCCAGAGACTTAAAATTTTTTTACCAGTGCATGTAAAAGATTGGCAGATCAAAGAACTCGAAAGTGGGAAATTTACTGTTCAGTCATCTTATTTTTTTAATTTTGAAGGGAGCCACTATCACCAGCTAAATGTTTTTAATAAAGAATTTATTACTTCTCATGCTGCATTTGAATTCATGAAAGGGTTGTCTAAAAGAGATTGGAATGTCTGGATAGACCCAACTGATCCTAATATAGCAAGCTTAGAAAAAAAATTTCCTCTTTTTCATGGATTGAAAAGCTTGCTATCAATTAGTATTTTATTTTACTTAATTGCTTCGAGGAGTTACCTTTTTAAAAAATTTTCCATTTAAATTGCAATTAAACCTATCGATTGTCTATCAATATGTTATTGACATAAAGACCCCTTTCCGATCAATATGCAGGGGTTATTTTACGATTTTGTCATTTAAAGAGGCCCTTTAATTCACTATTTATGAGTAGTTCTGCGTTTAACAATCAATTTGATGCCCAACATCAGAAAAAAATAGAAGAGTTGGTAGCTATTGCCAAAGAGCAAGGCTTTATCACCTATGAAGAGATTAATGAAATTCTTCCCATGAATTTCGACGCGCCTGAGCAGATTGACCAGGTGTTGATCTTTTTGTCTGGAATGGATATTCAAATCCTTAATCAGTCAGAAGTAGAAAGACAAAAAGAAAGAAAAAAAGAAGCAAAAGAGCTGGAAGGCTTTACTAAGAGAAGTGAAGGTGCGTCTGATGACCCGGTTAGAATGTATCTTAAGGAAATGGGATCTGTCCCTCTTCTTACCCGTGAAGAAGAAGTAGAAATATCAAAGAGAATTGAAAAAGCTCAAATTCAGATTGAAAGAATTATTATGCGCTTTCGCTATTCTGCGAAAGAAGCAATTTCTATTGCTAACTCCTTGATTTCAGGTAAAGATCGTTTTGATAAAGTTATTTCTGAAAAAGAAGTTCATGATAAGACACATTTTCTACAAATTGTACCAAAGTTAGTTGATCTTATGAATCAGGAGGACGAAAAATTAGAGTCCTTACTGCTTCAGTCTTATAGTCCTAAAATCAAAAAAGAAGAATTCTCGAAATTACAAGAAGAAATTGAAAAGTCTCGGATTAGGTCGCAAGCTTATCTAAGGCAGCTCCATTGTAGGCATAATATAACCGAAGACTTTGGCGAAGTTATTCTGATGGCCTATGAAAGATTTTTAAAGCTAGAAAAGGATATCGCTGAATTAACACCGAGAGCTGAGAAAAATAAATTTGCTTTAGCAAAGCTCTTAGCTGCAAAAAGAAAACTTAAAAAAAGGGAATTGGCAGCAGGAAGAACGCTAGATGAGTTTAAAAAAGATGTTCGTATGCTGCAAAGGTGGATGGACAAAAGTCAGGAAGCCAAGCGCGAAATGGTGGAGTCTAATCTTCGTTTGGTAATCTCAATTGCTAAAAAATACACTAATAGGGGCCTTTCTTTCTTAGATCTCATCCAAGAAGGAAATATGGGTCTTATGAAGGCAGTAGAGAAGTTTGAGTATCGAAGAGGATATAAGTTTTCCACTTATGCTACTTGGTGGATTAGGCAGGCTGTAACAAGAGCTATAGCGGACCAAGCTAGAACAATTCGTATTCCGGTTCACATGATCGAGACAATTAATAAAGTCTTGCGTGGAGCTAAAAAATTAATGATGGAAACAGGTAGGGAGCCTACTCCTGAAGAATTGGCAAAAGAACTAGGTCTAACCCCTGAAAGAGTAAGAGAAATTTATAAAATAGCCCAACATCCTATTTCTCTTCAGGCAGAAGTAGGTGATGGTGGTGAAAGTCAATTTGGTGATTTCTTAGAAGACACAACTATTGAGTCTCCTGCAGAAGCTACTGGATATTCTATTTTAAAAGATAAGATGAATGAGGTTCTTGATACACTAACAGATCGAGAAAGAACTGTTTTAATCGAACGTTTTGGTCTATTAGATGGCAAGCCTAAAACATTAGAAGAAGTTGGAGTTCGTTTTAAAGTGACAAGAGAGCGTGTTCGTCAAATTGAAGCAAAAGCTCTTAGAAAAATGCGTCACCCTACAAGAGCGAAGCAGCTTCAAGCCTTTTTAGATCTTTTAGAAGTAGAGTAATCTAACTATCCTTACCAACTTAAAGCAAGATGTAAATCTTGCTTTACATTATACGTCAAAATTTTGAATATTCTCTGTGAATAATTCTTTCTTTTTATCCATCAACAGTGCTGTAATATTTACTCTTTTTAAGAGTAAAAAAAGCATGACAGCAAAATTATCTAGTACAGATGCGAAGCAAATATCTTATTTTGATCAAATGAATAATGATGTTTGTAAGACACTTATACAGTTTTTATTTCCAACTGATTTGCAAAGATTTACGTGGGCCTCCAACAAGGCTTTTCATGCAACAGTTCATTCAGCCAATATTATTAAACCAAGTGAAGTGCGAGACTTTTATTGCTAGGGGATTAGGAGATAAAGCTTATTGGACAGAAGCATATTCTGTAATGGATCGCATATCTTGTCCAATGATCAAAACTAGCACTCAACGTAGTCTAGAAAAAATGCTGATTAGGAATGGTTAATAAGTAAGCTATGCTGGCTGATATGTAAATCGGGTGATTTTACCATCAGTTTCAAGATAAGGGGAATACAAAACAGCTTTTCAGCTGAAACTTTTGCTCTTTGCTTTATGTATTTTTACATGACAAAAAAAAATGTATAAAAAAATTTAAAAGGAGAAATAAATGTCCGTTCAACTACCTACAAGAGGAAGCTCTCATGAAAGAGAATGTATTGAGACAGGGAGATTCCATGCATCTAATGTTCAGCAATTAAATAATGATGTTAATCAGACACTAATACAGCTTCTCAGCTTGACGGATATGCAAAGATTTTCATGGGCGTCCAGTCATACTTTACATGCAACAGTTCATTCTGCCAATATTATTAAACCGCGCGAGGTACGAGAATTTATTGATAAACTAATTGCGAGCCTAGATGATAACGAGCATAGTGAAATAATAAGAAACCTTAATGTCATCAAAGCAAACTTTCATACAGAACAGTTCGCAAATTTACCTTTTTTAAAATTACACATTTTGGATGTAAAGAAATTGATAGTTGGAGCATTACTGTCTTTAGATAATTCAGTAATAGATTCATTTAAAAGAATTCCTCTTCCAAACTTTTTTGAAAACTTTTTTGAGGTGCTTGAACTTAGTATTCAATTGAAAAAAAACTCAACTGATTCAAATTCTTTTGAAGCGATGCTTCGACAAGGAAAATTAGATACGCTGCTTGAAGTATCGGATATCCTTTTTAAGAATAATCCTACTAGAATACCCTGGCTTAATCTAAAAAATTTTTCTGTAGCTTTATGCAAAGTAAAAGAATGGGATCAAGCCATGAAAATAGCGAACCTTATGGTAGATCCTAATATTAATCACATTAGTGATATGAGTAGTTTTACCTTCTTGGCTATTTCTGAATCTTTTTGTGAAGCAAGAGATTGGGATAGAGCTATTGAAACTGCAAATCTCATTTCAAACGATCGAATTAAATATAAAGCCTTTAAGCAAATTTCTATAGGGTTAGCAAACATAGGTGAGTTTGAGAGAGCGCTTCAAGTAGCTGCTTACATTCTTCCGGTGAGTCCAGCTAATAATACTGCCCTTCAAGGCATTTTTAATGCTTGCTGTGAGCAAAAAGATTGGGATAATGCCTTAAGAGTTGTTGATCGCATTTTTTGTGAACACATAAAAAATAACTGTCATAGCAAAATTTCTGATGGCTTATTTGAAGAAGAACGGTATGATGAGGCTATTAACTTTGCTCTATTGATAACTACATCACATACTAGAAATATGCAGCTTAAAAAAATTTCTGATGCTTTAGCCAAAGCAAAAAAGTGGGAAAAAGCCAATGAAGTTGCAAACCTTATCTGTTCTGATGATATCAGAAATCAAGCCTGTAAGAATATCATAAAAAATATGAATGAAATGCAAAATTCAGGTGCAGACTCTGCTAGAGGCGCTTTTTTCTAGGGCAAGCTTATTTCTGTTGCTTTGATGAAAACTCCTTATTCTAAATAAGGAGTTATATTTGTCTTTTTGGTATTTTCCTCTGCGTTAAAAAATTATCTTTTTAAAATGGAGAAAATAAATGTCAGTAAATTTACTCAAGACGCAACCATTTTACGCAGCTAATGTGCAAGAGTTGCATTGCCATGCAACTACTTCCATTTTAAAGTATTTAAATATAAGAGAAACGCTAGATTTCGCAGCAACTTCAAGTAGTACTTTAGACCTTACAAAACGTTCTATCAATATTATAAAACCTTCTGAAGTACGACATTTTATCGATAATTTAATACTTGTTCTTGATGCAGAGAAACATACAAAGCAAATAGAGAATCTTAATAAGATTAAGGAAGAGTTTTATACGAGTGATCTTTCAAAGCTATATTTGTTAAAATATCGTATTTTTGACGTAAAACGATCAATACTAAAAGAGTTACTGACGTTAGATGACTCCGTAAGATCTGAGTTTGCGCAAGTACCTCCTCCCTGTTTTTTTAAAAGCTTTTTTGGAGTGTTGGGAGTTTATAAAAGTTTTAATAAAATAGGGATCAATCCAACAATTTCTAGAGAACTCGTTAAGGAAGGAAAATTAGATAAAACCCAACTGGATGTGGTTTTGAAAGCCGTATGCCTCATTTCAGATTATCAACATCAAAAATTTGCTTTTAAAGAATATATTGGCATTCTTATCGAAAAGGAAGAATTTGATAGTGCTATTAAAGCAGCAAGTTATGCTCGCGAACATTTAAGTGGTAGTGGATTAGGTGGTAGTCTAGAAGGAGAGTATGCTCTTCAGAAAATTTCCTATTGTTTTTTTAGAGAGGGTAATTTAGATAAATCGGCTGAAGTAGCCGTGAGTATCCGCAATACCGCGATAAGAGGTTTTACTCTTAGAGGTATTTCTATAGAGTTATTTAAAAGAAAAGAGATGGATAAAGGGATAGAAGTGATCGGCCTTCATACAGAAGAGTGCACAAGAAATCATACGTTTAAAGATGTTGTCGAAAATTTTTTAAAAGAAAGTAACATGCATATAGCTTTTGAAGTGGCCAAACTTATTCCAGATGAAAGAACACAAACTGAGGCGTTAATAGATACTTATCAGGCCTGTTTGGAGTGTAAACATGTTCCTTTGGCACTTACAGTAATTAAGGCCATTCCCAATGAACTAGTAAGAACTCGAGCCATTTGTAATGTTGCCTTATTTTACTCAAAAGAGGACGAGTTCGAAAAAGCACTTGAAATGGCAGATCAAGCACTTAATGACGCTAAACTTCTCCAAAAAGGAAGGGGGAAAAGCAATATTCTTGGGAATATTGCTGGGACTTTTGTGGAAATAGGATACTTAAATAAAGCACTTGAGGTAGCTAAGCTTATTGAAGATCGTGTACCAAAAGTTCATGCTCTTAGAGGCGTTTTCCATGCCTTTTTAAAAGGAGAAGATTTTAGTGCAGCGTTTGAAACAATCAAACTGATTGCAGATGAAGGCCCAAGCATTGACGCTCTTAGGGCTTATGTAGAAGCTTTCTTAGAAGTTAAAGATTTGCAGCATGCATTTGAAACGGCTAAGTTTATCCCGGATACATTTCCAAGAATTAGTGCTTTTGTAGATATTGCCCGTGCTTTTGTAAAAGCTGGAGATTCTAATGCTGCCATTGAAATATTGAACCAAGCTTTTGAGATGGTTCTTCCTTTTTATGACGAGGATACAAGAAGTCATTTTCTATATAGAATTTCTTTAGCTTTTGTTTTAGCAGGTGATTTGAATAGTGCGCTTAAAGTAGCTGAATTTATCTCTGATAATGAGAAAAAAAGCGACGCTCTTATAGACATAGCTAAAGGTTTTTTTAAATTAGGAAATCAGGATAAAGCTTCAGAAACACTAAGCCAAGCAGCTAATGTAGCCCAGGGCATTTCATGGGAAATAAAAAAGGAGATGACTTTAGAAAAAATCTTTCAAATTATTCAAAGTTGGGAACTTGAAGTAGCTCTTCAAGTCCTTGAAGGTTCCGAACTTGGTGCGAGCATTTAGGTCCTATTTTTCATAACATTTAGAATAAAAGAGCTCCTTATTGCAAGGTATAGGAGCTTAGGCTTTTACTAGCCCGTTTAGCTGTTATATTTTTTACGGGATTTTTTTCTCGATAGTTAACTTTGCAAAAGAAAAGCTTTGGAGCGTAACGGAGTCGAACCGTTGGCCTCAACAATGCCATTGTTGCGCTCTACCAACTGAGCTAACGCCCCTTATTATAGGAAAGAGAAAAATAGTTTAATTTCTTGCTTTTCTTTTTACAAGAAAGAAAAAGTTTTTTTACTATTAGTTTTTAACTATAGAAAACTTATGATTTTCGATCATATAGAAAAAGGGCCTGCCGATCCTGTATTTGGCCTGGTCAGAGAGTTCAAATTAGATCCAAGAAAAGACAAGCATTTTTTAGGGATTGGCGTCTATCAAGATGAAATAGGCAAAAAAACGCATTTTACCTCTGTTTTTGCAGCTCAAAAAATTGTGGAAGAGCAAAGAAGGGAAGCCAACTATCTACCTATTAAAGGAAGTTCTGAGTTCACAGACACCTATGGAAGCTTGGTTTTTACAGAAAATATTTGGGAAGAAATTAAAGAACGCACTTCTTCTGTACAAACCTTAGGTGGCACAGGTGCTATAAAAGTTGGTTTTGATTTTTTAAATCAATTCATATCCAACAAGGTTTGTTATTTTGTGCCTACCTGGCCTAACCACAAACAGATCATAAATCATATAGCAATGGATGTTACAACAGCTCCTTATTTGGACAGTGAGAAATTAGTAAATTTTGAAAAAATTTTGGATGTTTTGTCTCATTTACCTGAAAAGACCACCGTTCTTTTGCAGGCAAGCTGTCACAATCCAACAGGGGCAGATTTTAGTTATTCTCAACTTAAAGAACTTTCAGAACTTATGTTGAAAAAAAAACTTATTCCTTTTTTTGATCTTGCTTATCAAGGATTAGGAGTGTCTCTTTCAGATGATGCTTATCCTATTCAGATTTTTGTAAAAGATGGGCACGACATGCTCGTTGCTGCAACTTGTTCAAAAAACTTTGGCCTTTATAGTCAAAGAGTAGGCGCGCTTTTTATTTTAACACAAAATGATAAGCAAAAAGAAAATGTCAGTAGCAATTTAGAACCCTTGATTAGAGCAAATTACTCCAATCCTCCCTCATTTGGTGCAGATTTAGTAACTTGTGTTTTGAGAAACTCTCAATTGAGAAATAAATGGGAACAGGAATTAGAACAAAGAAGAAGTAGATTAGCTAATTTAAGGTCGCAGTTTGTAGGCGAACTTAGTCAAAAATCCACAGCAAACTTTGATTTTTTACTTAGGCAAAAAGGGATGTTCTCTTACTTAGGATTAACTGAAACACAGGTACAAGAGTTAAAAGATAAGTTTGGCATTTATCTTTTAGGTAATAGCAGGATGAATTTTGCCAGTTTAAATAAAAGTAATTTTGAGTTTATTTTAGATGCAATAGTTAAAGTATGTAAATGATTAGATCTCCTTATATTGCTCTTTTTGTCTGTCTATTTTCTTTACTTAACTTGCCTCAAAAAGCTGTGGATAATTTGCGCTCTTTTAGTGTTGCTTGTGTAGGTCCTGCTTGGCAGCTTTTGGCGAAAACACCCCATGTGTCTATTAAAAATGAATCAGCGGAAAAGTTTCTAAAACTAGAAAATCAATCTTTAAAGACGCAAATAGCTGCCGTTCAAGAATGGCTGCAATTTGACCAGCGCATTGAAGAACAAGTAGAACAATATCTTTCTTTAAATGAGCAGGAAAATGAACTATATTGGCGAGATTTTTTTCAAAGACGATCCGAAGAGTTGGCAAAACTTATAAAAATGCAGTTAGAAGCACTTCCTGCGACTATTATTTTTAGAGACCCTGCTTTTTGGAGCAGTAGCGTATGGATTAATGTAGGGGAAGGTGACAACTCTAAAATTGGACGAAAAATCATTGCTAAAAACAGCCCTGTTGTTTGTGGGAGTTCTTTGATTGGTCTTGTAGAATATGTGGGAAAATCCAAGTCAAGAGTAAGGTTAATTACTGATGCGGGCCTTGTCTTATCTGTACGTGCCGTTAGAGGTAAGGGATCTGACCAAGAGTTTATGCAAGTAACGAACTTGTTTTTAGATAGAATAAAAGCTAGAAAAGATCTTTTTAATAAAAAAGAGGACTTTGAATCCTTTATTTCTATTTTAGATAGCATCCAAAGTAACTTATCCCAAGCTAAAAGGGACCTTTATTTAGCTAAAGGGCAGATTATGGGGTCTAGTAGTCCACTTTGGCGATGTAAGCAGACAGTATTGCAAGGAATTGGATTTAACTATGATTATGCTGATGAAGAAGGGCCTGCAAGAGATTTGCGGACAGGCAGGTACATGAATGAAAAAGGAACGCTTCCGGAAGTTTCTATTCTAGAGAAAGGAGATTTACTAATAACTAGCGGCATGGATGGTGTTTTCCCACCTAATCTTCATGTAGGGGTAGTGTCAGAAGTAGATGACTTAGATGACGGGAGTTATGCCTATAGTTTAAAGGCAATTCCAACTGCTGGCGATTTTAACGATCTATCGGAAGTTTTTGTTCTTCCTCCTCTTTGCTATGAGCTTGAATAATAGCGTTTTTAAGCTCTTTGTCTGATATTGATAAAAAGGCATATTCGTACATAGCTTTTCGCCGTTCTTTATAAAGGTCCTTTTCTAAAGACTTTTTAATTTGCATAAGACTTGTATCTGGTTTTTTTACATCTAGTATTTCTCCACAGCTATGTAAATTCCTAAGTCTATTTATAGAGATTGTAGAATTGCTAATAAAAAACATAGGCCTATTAAACGTTAGAAAATCATAACCTACTGAAGAAAAATCTCCGATATACGCATCTGCTATATCTAAAAGAGGATAGACAGGTGGAAAGTCTATTAAGGGAACAACATTTTGCATATGTTCCAACTTTCCTAAAAATGGATAAACAACTTCGGGATGGTTGCTTTCCAAGTTGGGATGAAGTTTTAGTATGACATTAAATTCATCTGAAAGAGCTCTTATAAAAGAGGTTTCCAATTGATAAAAGGAAGAAATCTCTTGAAATGTCGGAGCATAGATGAGTGTTTTTTTGTCATTGTTCAAAAAAGGAAAAATTTCTTTTTGTAATAGGTCTTTATAAAAGTCGATATGGTTCAGGTAAAACCGATATCTTAGATTTCCCATGAAAATAGGGTTGGTAATCTCATCGTACACTTTTTTTTCTTTTAAAAAGTCTACCATGTGCTCTCCATAGAGAAGAGTAAGATCTTGTTCTTTAAATTGCTCTAGCCAGTATACATCGCTGTGTTTATCAGATACTCCATGTGGAGTATAGATAGAGCGCATATTGCATCCATTGAAAAAAGCCTGCATTAAGGGCTTAGGCCAAAAATTAGTATGAATTAACAAATTATAATTTTTTAGGATCATCTCTTTAGAATTTTCTAAAGAGATGATGGGTATAACTTCGATAGGTGGGTAAAATTTACGAAGCAGCTTTTCATTTTCTGGATCTCTAGATAGCATTGGAGCATTTAAGAGAAGGCTAAGTGGCGCTATATGATCCAGCAAGTGGTAAGAATTGAGAGGATCTAGGCAAATAGGTTTTATATTTTTTGCTTCCAATTTTCCTCTTGGTTAAAACAGTTGCTGTAAAGGTCTTTCCTAATAGTTGTATCTATTTTTGGATCTGAATGAAAAATATTTTTTAAAGCTTCAGAGTTGATGTCATGAAATATTTCTCCACAAGAAAAAAGAGGAGCATCGGATTTTGTCTTGTCAGTCAGAAAGTACATGGGCTTTTGATAAGTAAGAAAGTCGTACCCAATAGAAGAAAAGTCACCGAGATATCTATCAACATAATCAATCAACGGATAAATGCAAGGAAAGTCATGTAAGAACATGATATTAGGTTTATCTTCAAATTGGAGCATGAGCATTTCCTTCCTATAGTCTTGCTTTCTAAGGGTATTAGGATGAAGTTTGACGACAAGATTAAAATTTGGGGGAAAAGACTTTAAAAGCTTTTCAAAAACAATGTGCAAAGATGAATTTGCCTCATAGTCTTCCCAGGTAGGAGCATACAAAACAATAGGGTTTTGATCAGAAAATTTTTGTAATTTCTCTTCAATGACCTTTTTATAAAAGCTCTTATGTTTATTAAAATATTCAAACCGGTAATTGCCTACTTCCACTACCTTTTGCTTTTTTAAAAGGTTTTTTTCTTTTAGGAGTTCTTTCATCTTTGGCCCATATAGTAAAAGGGCATTTTCTTGAAGAAGAGGCTCAAAAAATGAGCTGTTCCTGCCTTTATCTGATAAGCCATGTGGACACCACACGAATTCCATCTTTTGATATTCCAGAGGAAACAATATAAAAAGAAGTTCTAAATAAGGCCTTGTTAAACAGGATATAATTTTTTCAGCATGTTTAATGAGATATTGAACAAATAAATGAGATTCAACATAAATTGTCTCTAAGTCAGGGTAATAAGTTTTTGCTTGGTGAAAAATATCTTCATCAGTAACGATTAATGGGATCTTTAGTAAAGCAGAAAGCGGAGCTAAGTGATCTAAATAATGAAAATCTTTATTTGTAATAATACTAACTGTTGTCATTTAACATATCTCTTTTTTCTTAATTGTAATGATTAATAAGCTAGAGCTTCAAGCTTTAAAAAAATGGTTTTTCAATAATAAACGAAAATTTTCCTTCAGAGAAAACCCTACTCCTTATTCTGTTTGGATATCTGAAGTAATGCTGCAGCAAACAAGGGCATCAGTTGTTGTCTCTTATTTTAACCGCTGGATGCAACTTTTTCCTGATATTGAAAGTTTGGCAAAAGCGAATATTAGTCAGGTAATGAAAGCCTGGGAAGGACTTGGCTATTATTCCAGAGCTAAAAGGCTTCACATAGCTGCTAACGAATTGGTAGAAAAACATAAGGCAAAGATTCCTGATGACCCTCAAGTTTTAAAAACGATTACAGGGATTGGTCCTTATACAGTAGGGGCTATATTATCTTTTGCTTTTCGAAAAAAAGCACCCGCAGTTGATGCCAATGTAATTCGCGTGATCACCCGGTTTTTTGGAATAGAGATGGAAGTGTCCAAATCAGAAGCGAAAAAGCTTATTGAAGATAAGACTCTTTTATTTTTAGAAGACGAAAAACCTTATGTTGTTATGGAAGCGTTAATTGAGCTAGGTGCTTTAGTATGTCAAAAAAAACCTATTTGCTCCACGTGCCCTTTAAAAGAAAATTGTAAAGCAAATAGAGAAAACAAAGCAGAATACCTCCCGTTAAAAAAAGAAAAAAAATCCACAGTACCGATTACCAGAATGGTATTTATTCTCCAATATGGTGAAGAGTTTTTGATCTTCCAGGAAAAAAAAGAATTAATGAATGGGCTTTACCAGTTCCCCTATATCAACAGCGAATATGTTATAGAAAGTGAATTGCACAGTTGGCTTAAAGAGAAAGAAATATCGTATCAAGAAGTTGAAAGACTTGCTTCAGTAAAGCAGTTTTTTACTAATTTCAAAGTAATGATTTATCCCTTTTTGATTCGTGTAACAAAAAAAGTTTCAGTGAGTGACATGCAATGGATTGCCTATAGCAAGATGAAAACCTTGGCTTTTTGTTCCGGTCATCGTAGGATTATTAATCAGCTAAAGGATATTTCATGAATATATTGCATTTGGAAGCCTCTACTGGATGGGGGGGGCAAGAAATCAGAATTTTAAAGGAAGCTATTGGCATGCGACAAAAAGGCCATACCATAGTTTTTGTTATCGCAAAAGGGGGGATTCTTGCTAAAAAAGCTCGAGAAAACAATTTTCAAGTATATGAACTATTTTTTGCTAAAAAATATTGGCTATTTACTCTTTTTGCCCTTTTTAACATTTGCACAAAAGAAAACATCCAGCTTGTAAATACCCATTCGTCTTTAGATGCTTGGATAGGAGGCATAGCTGCAAAACTTTTAAGACTTCCTGTCGTGAGAACGAGACATTTATCAGCTAAAGTAAAAAAAGGTTTAAATAGTAGAATCATTTACAACTATTTAGCCGATTTTGTTGTTACCACCTGCGCAAAGATTGTACCAATCTTATCTGAGCAGTCCAAAAAGCCTCTTGCCTATTTTAAGTCGATACCTACAGGCATCGAACCGAATAGGGTATCTTATCAGGAAAACGACGCTCTTTCCTTTCGGAAGAAATATCATATCGCTGAGGATGATATTTTAATTGGCATGGTTTGTTTTATGCGTTCTTGGAAGGGAATAGAAGATTTTTTCGGCGCAGCCAAAATCCTTAAAAATCATAAAAACCTAAAATGGATGATAATAGGTAAAGGGCATAGTGAAACATATATTAAAAAAGCCAAAGAAATGCAGTTGGAAGATCAAATTATTTTCACAGGGCATTTAGATAATCCGTTTACTGCAATTGGAGCCCTAGATATTTTTACTTTGCTAAGTACAGCTAATGAAGGTGTTTCTCAAGCCTCTTTACAAGCAGCTTTTTTAAAAAAGCCGCTTATTACAACGCCTACAGGAGGTCTTTGCGAAGTATGTCTTAATGGCAAAACTGGTATTGTAGTTCCTATCCACAGTCCTGAAAAAGTAGCTGAGGCCATCCTACGGTTAACTAATGAATCTCTTCGTAAGGAATGCGGAGAAAATGCCCATAACTTAGTTAAAAAGCAGTTCTATTTTGAGAAAACCATCAGCGATATGGAAAAAGTGTATGCTAAACTAGTTTCATAAAACAGTTTCATCTTTTTTATAATATGATTAATAAACCCTTACCGTAAATTTTTTATAAAAGTAAAATGTCTGGGTTCTAATTAATAAATGGGTTTTTTATGTCCTCAATTACAAGTTATTTCATAAGTACTGTTTCAGCTTTACGCAATCCTCAAGGGGCAGAAGAAATGCTGAAAGAAAAAAAAGTTGTAGTCACAAGTCCTTGTCGGACAGTTCCAGCCCAAGTTGCTTTTATGAGTGCTATTCCATTAGCCGTTGTAGAAACTACTTTTAGTGGCCTAGCCAAAGTGTTTGCATCGCGATTACCAATTAATCAACAGCAACACGTAGTAGATAAATGGTTTAATAGTAGTTCCTTTGCTGTTATCTGGGCTGTTAGAAGCTCAATAGTTAATCTTTTTCATGGCTATCTACCAGATAATGAAAAGCAAGCTATTAAGTTTTTTAGAAGGGAAACAATGCCTGCAGAATATCGTAGAGTATTCAGTGATATCTAGCCTTTTTTTAATATGGCAAAGGGCTGTTAGTTTTTTTTGAAATAATTTTCTGCAAAAACTGTCATGCTCTTTTTTAGAAATTCTAAAAGAGATTTGCCGCTTTCTGTTTTTATATTAGGGGGACAGTCGCAAAGTTGTTCCCTAATTACAAGATAAGGTTTTTTTGATTCGGTTTTTGGATAAATTATTTGTAGAATTTCCCACTGTTTTTTCATCAACTCTTGTACTTCGTTAGAGTCTTCTTTTAGGTTTTCTTCAATGGCATGGTTCAGTTTTTTTAAAAAAAGGCCATATTCTCTTCCGTAATTCTGTGCTTTAACTAAGTCCACTTCACTAGCTTTTTCCTTAAAGGCATTATAATATTCATCGCCTGCTTGCAATAAGTTGTTTTCAAATTGTTTGGATGTCTTATCTAAATAGGCTTTATCAAAATATTCTACATATTCTTGTTTGCTTTTAAAGTTTTCAAAGTATGTTGATATGTCTTGCGAAATATCCATATTAGCTCCTTCTTTATAATAGTTTATCATTGATTCGAGCATTTTAAGGCTTTTTCTTAAGCGCTCTTGTTCTTTAATTAAAATTTTCTTTTGAGTTACAAGGGCGCCAAGTTTATCAACCGGTCCCTTACATAAAATAGATTTAATTTTCTTCAGACTAAAACCGAATTCTTTTAAAGAGAGTATTTGGACTAAAAGAAGTAGTTCATTGATTCCATAATAACATCGTCCATTAGCCATCCGGATACTAGGAACAAGAAGGTTGATTTCATCATAATAACGAAGTGTGCGAACGCTAGCCTTAGAAGCATTTGCCAGTTGTTGTATTGTATATTCCATAAGTTTCTCGAAATATTTTCTGATAGCAATATCATAAAATATTCCGCAGCGTCACATACAACAACAAAATGTAAATTGTTTCAAAGCAAACTGCTAAAAAAATTTTCCTTTCAGAAAGTTACCTACTGAAATCGTCAATTTTACTTTTTATTTTCAGATGCTTCTTGCATAATTTCTGCAGCTTTTGATGAGTTGAATTGCATATATAGTTTTGCTACTTCAAATAAGCTAGTACAGACATCGGGTTTGGATAGGAAGTGATCATCAAAGGCAAAAGCAAAACTTCTTGCTGCTTGCAAAAGAAGTTCAGCTTTTTCATAGTTTTTTTGAGTAATGTTGTTTTGTATCTCTTTTTTAAGAGAGTCAAAAACGGGCTGTAATAGATAGCTTCTTAAATGAGTTTCATCAACAGTTCGTTTAGGGTCTCTAGCTTCTAGAAAAATAGCTGTTAATGCAGTATACATGCGAACTTCAGCAAAATCTTTTACTATGTCAGTTAAAGCGCTGACTCGCAAAAAAGTATTTTTGCAGGAAAGAATAGCATTAGTAGCTTCTCGAAAGAACTGAGTAGCCTTAGCTGAATCTCCTTGTTTGGCATACGCTTTCGCAATAAAACTTAAAATATTAGCATTTTCAATTTCAGCATCCCTTTCCCATTTAGGAAGCATTTCTTCAAGAAAACATGCACATTCCATGATAAAATCATTATCAAACGAAGGGTATTTTTTGAGTTGATCTATTAAAGGCCCACCAATTGATGTAAGCAATTCTTGAGCAGAAAAACAGTGAGCTCTATTGCGGAGGTCTTTAGCCTTCTGAAAGAGCACTAAAGCTTTGTCAAAATTCCCAATTTGTATATGGACTTTGGCTAATGAAATATAAGAATGTGATCGAACCTGAGAACCTGAATTGATGATATTTTCTGCTTCTAATAAAAACTTATTTGCAAGCATCTTATCACCTATAAAAGTATGATCTATGGCTAGAGACATCAGTTCCCTTACTTTTTCTTTATTTCTCTCAATGTGAGGGATAGCGTTCGTTGCTACCTCAAGTATTTGCCTTGCTTTTTCTTGAAATTTTGAACTTTGATCTTCACTTATCACTTCATAAGCTCTTTGAGAAAGTGTGTAAAGTCGAAAGGCTACATGAGGATCAGAGTGACAAGCAATTAAATCAACGATAGATTCTGGCGTAGATAGTAAATAAGAAGGATTGGAAATTGCCAAATTTTTATTAACAGAGTTAGTGAAATTAATAGACATAATATTAACTACTTTAAATTTTTAAACGAGAAATTCTATCGTTAATTTGTTTAATGCTAAAGGTTTTATTTTTTATTAAAGCATTCAGTTCATTCAGGTAAATTTTACAGCTTTACCCAATAAATATTTAAGGTTGTCAATATTTCAAAATGACTGCAAAATTCTCATAAGAAGAACCTATTAACATTTTCAATTGAGGGAAAAATGGAGCTTAAAAATAACAGATTTATCCTAATTTTAAAGCGCCATTGGAGTACTATACTCGCAGGGCTAGTTTTAATATCTGTGCTTTTTTATAGGCAGGCTACCAATAAAAAAAGAACGGAACAAGACCTATTGTTAAAAGACTCCATTTATGCCAAGTGGGAAAAAAATCCTTCTGATGAGGGCAACTTGCAAGAATTGGAAAAGCTATTAAAGCGAAATGAGTCTCTCCATCATGTCTATGGTAGTCTGATTGCTCAAAAACTCCTTGAGATGCAAAAAGTGGATAAAGCCTATGAGTTTTCTAAAAAGCCTGTGGAAAACTTAAAAGAAATTTCCCCTGAGTATGCTGAGTTTGTAGAAACTTCCTTGCTTATTTCTCAAAATAGATTAAAGGATGCCTTGATGCGATCTTATGAACTTGATGAGAAGATTACTGGTTTTACGAAGCTAAAATTTTATAACCTTCTTCGTATTTCTCTGATAGAAAAGAGCTTAAGCCATAAAACAGAAGAACTTAAAGTGTTAAATCGCTTAAGCACTATGCTTGAAAATAAAGAATTTTTAGAGGAAGTGCAAACATATGCAGACTACATTTCTTCTAGGAAAAAAACTTTATCCCATTAACTTTCAGTAGGTCCTTTATAAACATGCAGGTGACGTGACGATCCTGCAATAAGTCCCATTAAGGCAAATAATACAAAAGGAACAAAGAGAGCTACAACGACCTTTACAATCCCAATGATGATTTGTGTCGCTTTTTCCTGCTTTTTGATCATTCCATAGAACTTGCCAAGCGCTTTATCAATCTGTTCAGGAAAGATTACGGCTACTATTGCTCCTATACCAGCAAAAAGAATGCTTAAGCCTGCTCCAATAAAAAAGTCAAATAAACTGGATATTGTAGCAATCAAGACGGCAAGTGCAGCAAAAATTTCGTTGGTGTACTTTTTCCCAAAGTCTTCTAACTCTTTGAAAGACATGCCTTCTTTAGGTTTCTCTGATGGTTGTTTGTTTTCGTCCATTTTGCCCCCTTATGGAAAATTACCCCAATTTAGGTAATGCTCCCTTTATTAATATTAAAATAATAATTTTAATTTTTTGCAAACGCCTCTTTTCTTTATTTTTTTTTAGAAATTTTCTTAAACTAAGCCTCTTCAAACTTAACTACAATTGTTTAATGTTAAATTCGAGTTATGAATTTGATAGGCAGAAAAAAAGAATAAGATCGTTTTGCTTCCTGATTCTAAGTATCTTACCATTATGGGGGTTATTTTTTTTAGAGGAAAGAAAAGTTTACTTCGATCACTTTGAATATGCATGCCAAAAAAAATCAGATAAAATAGAGGAGCCATCCGTCTATATTGAGAAAAAACAGCTTAAGATGGATAAGCTGAAAAGTTTAAAAGTCCTTTGTTTGAAAAATAGGCCGGACAGGGGAAAGGGAAATACTTATCTTATTGAGGAGGTAGCTGGCGTATTTCCTCTTGAATTGCCTTCAAAGTATTATATTAACTTTACCCCTTTTCCTAAACTAGGTTATCTGCCGTCTGACTATGAATTGGAAATCTCACAGGTTAATGATGATTTTATAGCCCTGCAAAAATTCAATAAAGATGCCTTTCCTCTAGCTACCTATTCACTAGAAAGCTCCATTACATACCAATTGCCAGTTGAGGCATACCATTGCCCTGAATTAGAAAAGAGTTTTCCTTTTTCAAAAATACTTCAAGGGAAGTATTGGGGCCTGGATGAAGTGTCCAGACTAATGGGGAAGCATTTAGGTCGTTATGAGGTAGAGGGTCAATCTTTTCTCATTAAAGTGGAAGATCGCTTTGTTTTTGATGGATTTAAGTGGCTCAAAAATGCCTCGCAAAGTGAGAATAGGCCTCTTTGCCAAATAAATTCGATAAAAGACACACTTGATTTGGACATCTGGGATGAAACAGGAAACAAATGGCTTCGAACAAGTATAAGCAAAATAAACTTGAGCAATAGCAAATTCCTTGATTTAAAGATGTTAGATATTTACCTTCGATCTGGTAGTAAAATTAGTTTGGTTTTAGATAAGCAAAAAATATTTATAGATGAAGGACAGTGGCTAGTTTTACAAAATGGAAAATGGTTAACAGTCGAGAAAAAGGATCTTACTGAGAACTTTTCTTATGATCGCTATCTTTATTTAGAGAAGATAGACCTTTCTTTAAAGGGTAAAGAACTTACATTTTATCAAATAGATAAAGCAAGACAGCATTCTCAAAAACTGCAAACTACTTTTTCTAAAGGAAGTTTTTCTAATCACTGTCATAAAAAATTACTGCAAGCTAGAGGGACTAAATGAAAAGAATGTTACTAACTCTATTATTTTCGACCTGCCTTTTTGCCAATCCCCTAGAAGTAACACATCAATTAAGGGAAAAGCTGCAAAATTCCTATGAGCAGGCTTTAAGCTTAAAGGAAAGCCAAGCAGACGAAAAAGAGTATAAGGAACTGCTTGCTGAAATTAATGATATTAAAACAGAGCTTTCCAAAGCTGAAAATTTAGAGAAAAAAAACTCTTCTGAAATGCAAGACAGTTGGGGATTTTGGGATCTAGGTGAGACAACGATAGGGCAGCTGATGATGGAGTATGGCTCAGGAGACTATTTATATATCATTCCTCAAGAACTCATGAATATGAAAATACAGCTATATTCGATGATTAAAATCGATAGAAGCCTATGGGATGAAATGCTAGAACTTATATTGAGTCAAAACGGTATTGGAACTAGAAAGCTAAACTCTTATGCAAAGCAGCTATATATTTTAAAGCATGATCCAAGCTCTATACAAGCGGTAGTTCAAAATTTAGAAGATCTTAAGCTTTTAAAGAACAACATTAGAGCATTGTATGTGTTTACTCCCAAAATTGAGAACTTAAAGTCAGTGCAAGCCTTTTTCGAGCGGTTTTCAGACCCTAAGCAAACTACTGTACAAGCGGTTGGCGCAAAGATAGCCATTATTTCTAATAAGCAAAATTTAGAAAAACTTTTAAGTATTTATCATGCTGTTTTTGAATCAAACTCCGGGAAGAAAATTAAGCTGGTCAACCTAAGAAGACTGACTCCTGAAAATGCAGAAAAAATTTTGAAGTCTTTTTTTACAGAAAATACCACAAAATCAAGAGCTGCTTTTTATCAGAATTTAGCTGAAGAAATGCAAATTATGCATATTAGTCAAGGTTTGGTGTTTATTGGTGAACAATCTTCTGTAGAAAGAGCAGAAAAGATTCTAAAAAGTTTAGAAGACCAACTGCAGGACCCAAAAGAAATGATGGTTCACTGGTATCAATGCAAACATGCTGATCCTGAAGATGTGGCAAGAATGTTGGAGCAAGTCTATGACTCACTAACATTTTGCAGGCTGGACCGTGCTGATGAAGAAAATCACTCACAAGGAAAAGGGAGTTCAAATGCTGCAGGACCTAACCCTCCTGTTAATCCGGTTAATGTTCCCATGGCCGAACCGGGGATGGTTCAAGGAGACAAGAACAAAAAATTTGGAAACTTTATTGTCGATGTGAAATCAGGCAGTATCATGATGGTTATTCGCAGCAGTGAACTGGAAAAAATTGAGCAACTTTTAAAGAAATTAGATACTCCTAAAAAAATGGTGGAAATCGAAGTTATCTTAGTGGAAAAAAAACTTCAAGATAGGAAGCAAACAGGCATTAACCTTTTAAAAATTGGCAGTGCTTCTTCCACTTCCAAAACAGGCCTTTCCTTTGATAGCGATCCTACTTCCCCTAAAAAGGGAATATTAGATTTTATGTTGAGTAGGCCAAAAGGAAAATTACCTGCATTTGACTTAACTTTTAGCCTTTTACTTGCTCAGGATGATATTCAAATTCACGCAACCCCTTCTGTTTTGGCCACCAATCAAACACCTGCTACGATTTCTTTAGTAGAAGAAATCTCCATCAATAATGGAGCTGTGCAGTTAGAGGGAGCATCGAGCCGTGGTACTTTAGAGAAGTCCTTTACAAGAGCCCAGTATGGAACGACAATTGTTATGACTCCCATGATTCATCAAGTGGAAGATAAGGGGTTTGTGACTTTGCAGACAAACATTACCTTCGACACAACCCAAATGAGCAGAGACGACCGCCCTCCAGTTACTCGAAGGCATGTGGAAAATGAAGTCCGAATACCTGATGGGGAAACCATTATTATTGGAGGTCTTCAAAGAAAAACCCAAGAATCTTCACAAGAAAAGATTCCTTTTCTAGGAGATATCCCCGGTATTGGTAAATTGTTTGGCACAAATAAATCCAACGAAAGCAATACAGAAATGTTTATTTTCATCACTCCACGCATTTTAAAAGATCCTATGGAAGAAATACGAATACAGCGAAGGCAGGAAATGTTGAGAAGGCCAGGCGACTTGCCCGATTTTTTACATAAGATTGAACAAGCAAAGAAGCTTGAAAAGAAAAAAATGTTTGAAGACAGCTTAAATTTACTTTTTGATCAGTTTGGCACATGAATGATATAGAGCAGATAGCCAGCCTTTTATCAATTACGGCTTTAGAAAATTTAGAAGATTTTCGTTTCATTAAAGAAAGGATAACGCGCGTGCCTTATCTTTTTGCCAAAGAAAAAAAAATTCTTCCCATTGATGAAACTGCCGATAAAATTTTAGTGGCAACTTCAGATCCTTTAAACATACATTCGATGCATGACATTGGTTTTTACTTGAATAAGCAAGTAGAGCCCTGCTTTTGTTCTTCTGAAATTTTAGAGGAAGCTATTGAAAGGTGTTATCAAAAAGAAAACCCTAAAGAAGACAGATCTACTGACTCTCAGGAATATGATCTATTAGCAGAAAAATCGGACAACCCTGTCATTCAGTTTTTAAATCGCATTTTTCAAGAAGCTGTAACAAAAGGTGCCTCAGATATTCATTTTGAGCCTCAAGAAAATGAACTTACAGTACGTTATAGAATAGACGGTGTATTGCAAAAAAGGTACAGCCCATCAAAGAAAATGCAGGCCCAGCTTGTTACCAGGATTAAGGTTTTAGCAAAATTAGATATTGCAGAGCAGAGACTTCCACAGGATGGACGCATCAAGATAAAACTAAAAGAAAAAGAAATCGATTTTAGAGTTAGTACAATCCCTACAATTTTTGGAGAAAGGGTAGTTTTAAGAATCTTAGATAAAGGCAACATTGCGCTTGGCCTAGATCATATAGGTCTTGCAGAAGCCGATCTAAAAAACTTAAAAAAATGGATTGGCTATCCTGAAGGAATTATTTTAGTTACAGGTCCTACAGGTAGTGGGAAGACAACTACTTTATATAGCGCCTTATTAGATCTAAAAGCTGCTGAAAAAAATATTATGACAATAGAAGATCCAGTCGAATATAAACTGCCAAATATTGCTCAAATCAATGTTAATCCCAAAATCGATCTCACTTTTTCCACTGGTCTTCGCCATATTTTGAGGCAAGACCCGGATGTAATTTTAATTGGAGAAATAAGAGATAAAGAGACAGCAGAAATTGCTATCCAAGCTTCTTTAACGGGGCATTTAGTCTTGTCAACGTTGCACACAAATGACGCTCCTTCAGCCATTACACGCTTAGCTGAAATGGGGATAGAAAAATACCTTTTATCTTCTTCCTTAGTAGGCATTTTAGCGCAAAGATTAGTAAGAAAAATCTGCCCTAATTGTCGCACTTCCTATTTTCCTAGCTCCGAAGAGTTACTCGAGTTAGGGGTAAACTTTGAAGTACCTATAAGGTTTTTTAAAGGACAAGGCTGCAGTCGATGCTTCCATAGTGGGTATAAAGGAAGGTGCGCTATTTATGAATTATTAAATATAGACTTTTCCATGAAAGAAAAAATACTGGCTACTGCCGATTCTCAAAGCCTAAAACAAAATATAGAAGTAAAAACATTAAGGCAAAATGGAATAAGCCTAATTAAACAAGGGATAACTACAAGTGCGGAAATTTTAAGAGTTACCCGAATGAATGATGAATAATGCCAATCTATCAATACAAAGCTATTAGCGAAAAAGGGAAAAAATCAAAAGGGATCTTAGATGCACCATCTATCAGTGACGTGCAAAAAAAGCTTTTTGAAAAGAAGCTGATTCCTTTAGATATCTCTCTTTTAAAAAAAAATGCACTTACAAAGAACCTTTCATTAAAAGAGATTTTAAGTTTTTCAAGAGAGCTTGCCAAGCTACTCAGCGCCTCATTGCCCTTATATGACTCACTCGTTGCATTGGAAGAAAAATATCGTAGTCAGAAAATTCATCCAGTCATTGTCGATTTATGTGATCAAATACAAAAAGGGATATCTTTTTCAAAAGCGTTAGAAAGCTTTTCAAACTTTTTTGATCCCTTATTTCGCTCGATTGTAAAAAACTCTGAGCAAACTGGGAATTTAGCAGAAGCCCTGCATGAGGCCAGTGAATTGATTGCCAAGCAACTTTCTTTAAAAAAACAAGTAATCGGCACTCTTATTTACCCAGCAATTTTAATGGGATTTAGCTTTGTTATTTTATTATCTTTATTTTTCTTTGTCATACCAACCTTAAAGGATCTTTTTGAAGACAGGAATGTACATTTTTTTACTAAGCTCATTTTGAACCTTAGTGCATTTTTAAATGCGCATGTAAAGTTTTTTTTCTCCTCACTATTTACTGTTTTTTGCCTGATCGGCATTTCATTTTTTTATCGTCCTTTAAAAAATGCCTTTTTGAAAGTCCTTTTAAATGCACCAGTCTTAGGAAGATTGACAAAGAAAACAGCTCTCATACGGTATTGCCGTGCTATGTCTTCCTTGCTAGAAGGGGGCGTGTCTTTTATGGAAACTTTACCTTTAGCGCGTAAAGTAATGGATCATCCTCTTTTAGAAGCCCATTTTGCAAAAATTGAATCAAAAATTTTAGAAGGTAAAAGTTTTAGTGAGCAGCTGTTAAAAATTCCTTATGTACCGATATTAATGTCAAGGATGGTGGCAATTGCTGAAAAAAGTGGAAAGCTTCCTCAAATGTTGCGGCAAATAGCGGACATTGAAGATGAGGATTTAAGAAAAAACCTGTTATTCTTAACAAGCGTTTTACAGCCGGTTATTTTACTCATTTTAGGTACAATCGTTGGTTTGGTTTTACTCGCTGTTTTGCTACCATTAACCGATGTAAGTTCGTTTATGAACTATTAATAGGAGTCAATGCATGTGTAAAAAAAGAGCAGTTTCTTTGCTAGAAATGATGATAGTCATTTTTTTAATAAGCTTAATTGGTGCTGCCATCGGATATAACCTCAAGGGAAGTCTAGACAAGGGTAAAGAATTTAAAACAAAAGAGAGCATAAGGCAGATTAAAGACATCCTTCTTTTAGAAGTAGCTAATGGATATGACATAGAGACAGTTGTTACTAACTCTCGAGAGTTTATTAAAGAATCAGGCCTTGCGAAAGATGTGGATAAGCTTTTAGTAGACGGATGGGGACAGCCTTTTTTAATCAGAAAAAAGGGTGATGACATAGAAGTAGTTTCAGATCATCTAAATAAACTTGAAGATAAGAAAAAGAAAAAAGATAAAAAACTGCAAGAAGTGAAAGGGGAATTTGAATTCTAAAAAACCTTTTACCTTATTAGAAATTCTTATTTGTTTTTCTATTTTGGCAACCATAAGTTCTGTTTCTACTTACTGGGTCTATAAAAAGCTGCAGCATGATCGGTTTTTTTCGGAGGTAGAGCGATTTGAGAAATCCATTAGTCTTTGTCAGAAGATAGCCAGAATCAGAAACGAAGACCTGCAATTGTCAATTTCTCAAGTCAAAAATAACATTTACTACACGGTTGAAGGTCATTGTCTTTTGCCGACCGGAAAAAATTTAATTCGAAATGCAGAAATTTTCCAGAATAAAACAAATTCAGTAAAAATATTTTTGGATATTTATTCTAATAGTGTAATTGAACCTAAGTGTCTAATTTCTATTGTTTCAAGAAATAAGTCTTATAAAAAAGAAATAATAATTAATTAGCTTAATAAACTTTTTTGTTCTGATTTGTTTATTCCATATTGATGGAAAACCCTGATATTTTCTAACCTTGCAAGATGAAATAACAATAAAAAATCACGACTATGAAAAAAATATTTTTCCTTCTTATTCCGATGCTTACTTTAACTGCACTAGCAGAGCCAAAACCTTTTCAAGTTTTAAAGCAAAGAGAGCCGAATTGGCGCTCAGAAGTTGTTCAAACCTATCCTAATGGAGGCAGCAAAGTTATTATTTTTTTTGAGCCTTTAGATGTGAATAAAGAAAGGGCGGCTAAAGAAATTCATTTATATGAGAATGGAAAAATAGAATCAGAGATGGATCTGACTGTTGTAGACAAAGATTCTTCTGTTGCCAAGACTTATGGCACCGTCAATGTCCCTCACGGAACTAAAGTAGAGTTTGATCGCAAAGGGAATGTTACAAAAATTACAAGTTACAAAGAAGGCTTGCAGGATGGTGAGGAAAAGTTCTTATTTCCCGATGGAAAAATTAAATCATTAACACAATATAAAGCGGGGATAAGAGAGGGGAGTACAAAGACTTTTTATGACACGGGAGAGCTGAAAGAGGAAGGACATTATATAAATGGTCAACTTGATGGTGATTATGTTCATTATCATGCAAATGGGGTTAAAGCCCTGCTTATTCCCTATAAGAATGGGGTTGTTGACGGAAAAATCTTAGAATGGTTCGACTCAAAAGCATTAAAGTCTCAAAGAAGATATGTGAATGGAAAGCTCCAAGGAGATGGAAAAAATCCAGCCTTAGTAATTTATGATGAGGAACGATCTATTCTTGAGGCATTGGATTTTGAAGATGGAAAACCCATTGGCACACATCTGCGTTATTATCCCAACGGAAAGGAAATGTATAGGTGTTCTTATGTTGCAGGGAATAAGCATGGCCAAGAAACTTTTTATGATGAAGAGGGGACAGTGCTTGGAAGCGGTCAATATAATTTTGGCAAACCTATGGGAAACCATTGGAAAAATTTTCCTAATGGCCAATCCAATTATGTAGCTAAGTATTCTTCAGAAGGAGAGCTATTAGAGCCAATTATTGAATATAGTGAAAATGGAGCTAAGTTAAGGGAATTTTTTCAAAAGAATGGGAAACTAAACGGCTCATTTTATGAATGGTATGGTAATGGACAGCTAAAAAATTCTTATCAATATGCAGGCGGAGAAAGAGAAGGCGAACAGATTGAATATTATCCATCTGGTCAAATTAAACTTAAAACATGTTTTTCTAATGGGAAGCTGGAAGGCACCCACGAAGAATGGTATGAAAATGGCTCTGTAGCTAAAAAAATTCCGTTTAAAAACGGTCTTAAAAGTGGTGGCGTATCTGAATGGTATGATAACGGCAATATACGATTAATGACACAATACAAAGATGACATGCCCCACGGGATGCAAAGCATATGGTATGCCAATGGCAACCTGCAGCAAAAAGTGGAGTTTAGTGAAGGTCAAAAAGATGGTTGGCATAGAGAATGGGCTGAAGATGGAAGTTTAATTTATGAAGCAAAATTTGAAAAAGGACTGCCACAAGGTACAATAGTAAAGTGGTACAATAAAGAAAACCTCCACTATCGTTTTCAGTTCGTCAACGGCAAAAGATGTGGCAAGCAAGAGTGGTTTTACAAAAATGGCTCTAAAGAAAAAGTAGCTTTCTATACGGATGACATTCTTGATGGAAAGTTATTGGGGTGGTATCCAGATGGAAACTTACAGATAGAACAAGAATTCAAAAAAGGACAGCCTGTAGGACGTCATACTCAGTACTATCCCAAAGAACAAAACAAGCCTCAACAAGTTGCGCAAGTCTTTTATTACGATAATAATAGCAAGCTGCATGGAGATCAAAAAACATTTCATTTGAATGGAACTGTAGAGGCATTGGTTGGTTATGAGCACGGAGAACTTAATGGAAAAAAATCTCTTTATGATCAAAGTGGTGCTTTATTAGAAGAAGGCAACTATAAACTAGGCAAATTGGATGGAAAATATTTTGAAAAAGGCAAAGATGGACGAGAGGTTCATTTTACATTTAAAAACAATTTAAAACATGGTCCGCATGTTATTTATTTTCCATCGAATGAAAAGGGGGAAAAGTTTAAAGCAATTGAGGCTAACTATATCAATGATAAAATTGAAGGCAAAGTTATTGAGTACAATGAGAAAGGGATTAAAATCGCAGAAACCAACTATCATCAGAACATGAAAAATGGGCCTGCAACGATTTACAGTCCTGATGGGAAGCTATTCATGCAGCTTTCTTTTAAAAACGATAAAAAAGATGGGCTTGCCGTGCAGTTTTACCCTAATGGAAAAATCTTTAGACAGGTTCCTTTTGTTGATGATGCTAAGCATGGAGAAGAAAAAACTTTTTATGAAAATCAAAAGCTGGCATCGATTAATGTTTATAACATGGACAACCTAGACGGCATTTCCAAATATTGGAATGAAAATGAACTGCTAATTTTTGAAGGAGAGTATAAAGATGGTAAAAGGCATGGACATTTCAATAAATATTATCCCGATGGAAAGCCATACTTATTACAAACTTTTGTAGATGATAAGCTTCATGGTGCTAAAAGAAAATATGACCAGAATGGCAAAGAAACAGTTATGCACTATAAAGCTGGAAAAAAAGTAAATTAGGAATTTTGTTTGAGTGCCTCAGCAACTTCTTGAGGCACAAACTTTTCAATAGGTCCACCAAAATAGGCTATTTCTCTAATTAAAGAAGAATTAATATGAGTATGTTCAACATCTGCCATTAAAAAGATAGTATCTACATCTGCTAGCTTTTTATTGGCAATGGCCATTCTAAACTCATACTCGAAATCACTAAAGGCTCTCAATCCTCGTATAAGGAAATCTATTTCGTTAGTTTTTGTAAAGTCAGAAACCAATCCTTCAAATAAAACAACTTCAATATTTTTAATAGCTTTTGTCAGGTTTTCTAAAAGCATCTTTTTTTTAGCATTGCTCAGTAAAGATGTTTCTATCTTGGCTGGGTTGATAGCAATGCCAACATATAGTTTATCACAAAGACGTGCTGCTCTTTTAATAATACTCAAATGTCCATGAGTCGGGGGATCAAAACTCCCTGTTAACAGTGCTTTTTTCATAATTTTAACTTTAAAAACTATGCTTGTATTGTTGCAAGACTGAACTTCCAAATTTTTTATGTTTTACTAACTTTAGATTCTCAATTTCAAATTCCCTGTAGTCATTTGAGCTCATTTCTAAAAAAATGCTACCATCATCTTTTAAGATATTTCTTTTTTGTAATTGGTAAAGAACTTTGGGAGCAATTTCTACAGCAATTTTGTAAGGAGGGTCTAAGTAAATAAAATCATAAGGAGTATCTAATTGGCTAATAACAGCAATGGCATCATTTGAAATGACTTGATGATCTATTTGAATCTGTAGAGATGATAGGTTACTTTTGATCACTTTAACAGCTAGGGGGCTTTTATCAACAAAAGTTACATACTTTGCTCCTCTACTAATGGCTTCTATCCCCATAATGCCGCTTCCAGAAAATAAATCGAGAAAAAAAGCATCCAAAATAGAGGTTTGAATGGAATTGAAAAGGGATTGTCTCATAATAGATTGCGTTGGCCTGGCAATATTTTTAGGACATGCTATTTTCCTCCCTTTGTAGATGCCTCCTGTAACTTTTAAACTCATTTAAAGGCTGGCTCAATATTGTAAGGCTCTAAAATCATTCTAGCCTGCTCCAAGTAAGTAGAGTCTGCCGTTTTTAGGTAGCTTCGGTAGCGATCCCATGCTTCATGTAAAGCCCATTGTTCTTCTAACGCCTCATCTCCTTGCTTAGCATTAGATAAATCAATTCTTTTCTTTATGTTTATCCACTTGCCATGGTTTTTGCCTTGTAGTGTTAAAACAAAATCTTCTAGCTGATCACATTTTCCTAAAATTACATAAGGCTGATTAGCATACAGGTTTGGTAGCTGCTTAAATGGGGTAAAAAGAGTAAGTGAGTTTTCTAAAGAGAAAGAAGTCGCAGTAGAGGTCATGTCTTGCAAAATGGGTTTATTGATAGTCTTTAAAAGCTTCATAAGCTTGCGATTAATTCCTCCCTTTGTAGAAGAGTTAATCAACCATCCTCTATTTATTATACTCATGAGCTCTAAATCAGTTACATGCGAGTCATCGTTCATTGCAATGGAGAAAAGTGAAGCTTTTCCATAATTTGTATTTGTCCATTGCCCCATAAAGTAGTGCTCTAAAGATTCATGAGAAAGGCCTTGTCCGTTGGAAAGTAAGATAACATTGTTAATAGCGCCATCTTCTTGCATTAAATTAGAAACGGTGTAGAGACAGTTGTAAATATTGGGCGATGCAAAAAAACTGGCAAGTTTTTGTCCTATAAGAAAGCGTCTAGCTTGCTGCTTAGCTTCTTTTGATACCGTTTTCATACTTGGAAAAAGCTTATCTACCTTGCTGTCAAAAGCAATAATGTTAAACATATCTTCACCATCTATGGAGGAAACTCCATGATAAACAGCGTCTCTTGTGACTTTAAGTCTTCGTTTCTGAATTGAATTAGATCTATCAATTAAAAAGAAAAAGTTTTGTCTAATTCTAGGAAGATCAATGTCTGCTTTAGGAATTAAAGTAACTGCAAAAATATATTGACCACCCTCAACAGGTGCTGCTACCACATCGACCTCAAAGTCATCTTCATAGGTATAAGTATTTAATTGCTCTAAAGAAGGCAGCTTGGGAGATACAATTTGAAACTTTTTTATAGAAGGGGGGATTATAGATGAATGTGCAAAAACAAAGGGCTGTTGCTTTTTTTGTTCATTAAATACTTTTTCTATTTTTTTTCTTTGAGAAGAATCCAGTTTTGGAAAGAATGGATTTTTAGTACTGTAGGAGCTTAACTCTTCATTTTTGCATTGAAAATCGTAGCTTTCAGTTTTTTCGATTTTTTTAAAGCCGGCCGATTGAACTGAGCTAAGCAACTTAGCTAAAATTTCCTTTTTGTTATCACTTAAAGAGTTTTCAGTTCTAGGCGCCCTTGCAAAAGAATGCTCTTCAGTCCATTTAATAGGGTCAAAAGAAGGGTGAGCAAGTGGGAGTTCTTTATTCTTTAAAGGCGTATGTAAGTCTGTAGCTGCTGAAAAGTCGGTTGAGTCTTCTAGCAAAGGGATATGTACTACTTCTTTTTTCTCTTTTGCAATAACATCTACAACCTGCTTTAAGATCTTAGTTTTTTCTAGCTTAGAAAGCGACGGCTTTTCTTCTGAGGCTAGTGACTCTTTAATAGGCGAATAAAACCATAAAGAGTATTTCTGTATGAAATAGATCCCACCTAAATGTAAAAATAAAGAAACGAATAGGCAGATCAAAAGATAATTAAATTGTTTTTTTTCCGATTGCATCGCTTCTACTGCTTAAGGGTAAGGTTACTAATATTCTTTTCTATCCTTTTTTGAAGAAAAGGATTTAAAGATGATTTGCTTTGCAATTCCTTAAAAGCTATTTGGGCTTTGTCTTTAAGCTCTTTATTATCTTGTTCGACAAGCGCCTGGGTTGCAAGAATTTCACTATCCAAAAGTCTCATATAAGTAGAGTATATGACTTGTTTATCTGAATTTCCTTTTCTTGCCATGTGGTATTCTTTGTCAATAATAGAATTTTTAGAAGAAAACTTTTGCTTCATTTTTTCGAGTAAGCTTAACTTTTTTTCCGCAAAGTTGCTTGGGTTTTCAAGTCTGGATCTTAAGTCTACATATTCAAAAGCGGCTTCAAAATGGACAGGCTCATTTATTAAAGACCTTTGAATAGTCAAGTTTTTTAGTTGGTGCAAGATCTTTTCGATGATTGGGTTATCTACTTTAAAATCGTCATTAGATAAAGAATTTAATCGTATTCTTGCAGCTTGTAATGCAGACTTTGCTATATGTTCTTCTTGAAATGAAAAAGAGTTTTTGACTACTTCATCATAATAGATAACAGCTTTTTCAAAGTTTTCTTTTCTTTCATGTTGCTTTGCAAGTTCAAACCTAACTTGTTTTGGATATTTCCAATTTTTATCTGGATATTGAAGATACTGTACTTCTAACTGCTCTAGAATAGCAAGGCACTTATCTTGCTGAGAAACAGCATTATACAGTCTTGCAAGTTTTATAATTTCCTCTTCATAAGGAAAAGCCGTTTCTTTTAAAGTCTCTAAGGGGAGGGCTAATTCCAGTATTTGAATAGCTTTTTGCATGTCTTTTTCTTCTTTCCAGAAAAAATCAGCAAGCCAAAAAAGATTTTCTTTTTTTATGTTTTCTTTAGCATTTATTGCTGAAAATAAATGGCGGGCAGTCTTTGCTTTATCAAATCCATTTTTAGTGTGATGCAAATAACTATTGAAAAGAGCAAGGTGAACTTTTCCATTATTTTCAAAAGATGGATCACTTTCTAATGCTTTTTCAGCATGTTTACGAAAACTTTCATGATCTTGGAATCCATTTATATATATATTGCTTAAAAGAAGGTGGCATTCTCTATGAAGTTCAGAAGATAGCTTTTCGTGCAGCAGTTCGTTACATAACTTTTTGGATTCCTTGAACGAATTTAACTGATAATATGTTTTAGCTAGCAAATACGTAAAAGCGCATTTGTCTTCAGCAGATAAATGCTTTTTTTGATCTAATGCCAGCCTTATGTCTTCAATCAAACGCCCTTGTTGCTCTTTTGTTTGGGACTTTTCTGAAAGATTCAGTGAAGACTGCACAAAGTAGTTAAGAGAACTTGCTAAATCAGATGCTTTCGGAAATTGCTGGACGAGTTTTAAGAAATGCTCACGACTTTCCTGAAAGTTTTCTAATTCGAACAGAAGGTGAGCATATTCAAATAATACGTTTTCTTCATTAAATGCAGCTTGCAACAGCCGAGAAAAATCTTCTTTAGCTTCTCTATATAGCTTTTTCTTTTTGCATAAAACTCCATGCGCAAATATCGCCTGGTGCATCTTTTCGTCTAGATGCTCCTTAGGAAACTGAGAAATGACTTCATCAAAAAGCGTTAAGTCTTCCTGAGTATTTGCAATTTCAGCTAAAGTAAATAAAGCAATTTGTTGCTGTTCAGCAAAATTGGATGCATTGGATAAAAAAGTTTTAAGCTCAACTATGGATCTTTTCAAATCTTTTCTTTGAAAGTGTGATTGACCCAATAAAAAATGTAAAAGAGGCTTTTTTTCTTTAGATAATGTTCTAAGAAGCTGATCTTTAGCTAGAATTAATTCTGAAAACTTGTCTAGGTCAAATAGTAGAATCATTCTATTATAAGCAGCATCTTCTGCGTGGTCTTTCCCAATATGGCAAATTTGCATAAACGTTTGGGCCGCCAATGGCTTATCGAAATGCATTTGAATAGTAGCGGCTTTGAAAAGATTTTTTTCCTTTTCCGAAGGGTCTTTTTCTGCCAATTCCAGATACAAACTAGAGCTCTTCGCAAATTGTTTGGTTATATAGTATAAATGCGCTAAAGAATAAGAGGCTTCAAGAGATTTATGGGGACTTGTAAGTTTTTCTAATAAGCTAATTGCCTTTTGAGCATTTTCTATTCGTAGCTTCTTGTTTTTACTAGGGTCAATGGCTAGTCTATACATGCTTTCAGCATATAAAAAATGTAAATGATAATGGCTTTGGGGGTTATTAGATGAAAAAGCGTCTAGATGAGGTTCTGCTACTTGCAATAGCTCTTCATAGTTTTGTGCTTGGTATAGAGCTTGAAGGTAATTTAAAATTACTTTTTGCCTTACTTCAAAGGAGTTAATTTTTCGGTAATTTTCCAGAGCTTGGTCTAGCTTTTCTTCTTTCATAAAATGATCTGCTAAAAGTGCTAAAAGATCATCTTTCAATGCACTTTTAGGATGAGCTGTTAAAAAATTTTCAATTTCCTTTTGAAAAAGTTGAAAATCATTTTCTTCGTAATACTCGATTATTCTTCTAATAAAAAAGGCTTCTTGCTCGGTTGTGGGTTCTAAATGATAATCAGAAAAAATAGAAGATGTCAAAAACGCAAGAGCGACAAAGGACTTTGAAAAAAAACGCATGAATTTACCTATAATCTACGTCGACAATTATACCGATGCAAGATTATTTCTCCAAATTAACTGATGAAAATTGAAATTAAAAAAATTTTAAAACGTATCTTCAAATAATGTTTGATCATTGAAGCAGCCAAAAAAACGAATTAGACTTTCCGCTTTTTGATAGTTGGCTTTCTTTAAACTTTCATATACTTTTAGTCCCTTGGCATTCAATCCCTGTTCAAAGTAAAGAACACCTAGTCGAAATAGTATATCTTTATCATCAGGCTTCAGCTTTAAAACAGTTTCATATTCACTAACTTCATTTTCTGGCATCTGCAAGTCGCTATAACTTTTAGCAAGCTGAAGATGAACCCAAGGATCATCTGGAGCATAGTTATTGATAATTTTAAACTCCTCTATAGCTCTTGTAGATGCTATTTTAAATTTTTCCTGAAAAATAGGAATAAGCTTTTGAACTTGCCTTTGGAGTAAAAATTGATGGGGATATTTCTGTGGATTTAAATAAAGCTTGGATAGGGAAACGTAACTATTAGCTAAAGAAGTGTGCACTTCTAAATTTGTCGGAGTAAATCGAATTTGATTAATATGTTCTTCAATAGCCGATTGTAAAAGCATTTCCTTCATTTTATGAACATCTTTCCAATGAAAGTAAACACTCATTTTTTCAAAAAAAGGAAGTGTCGCATGAAGTAACTTTGGCGGATGGTATAAATTCCACTCAAAGCCATGTAAATAACTTACTAGCCTAAGTGCTGCATGAGCTATAGACAAATGATGATCAGGGTGCCCCTTAGGGGCTGTAACTAGCTTTTTACAAGAATCAATAAATTGATTTTTTATTTGCTGGATCTGTTCAGGCTTTTTTGCTTGGAAATAAAAAAGAATCACAAAGTAAGAAAAGGTTGTAAGAAACAAGCTGCCTAATGAAAAAGCTAAATAAATTGTGGACGTTAAGCAAATAAAAAAAGTAACGATTTCAATGACAAATAAAAATGAAAAAAACAGATTAAATTTGACGTATGATCGAAGGATTTTTTTAAAGGAGTGTAAAAGCTTTCGATAATGTTGGTGCAGGTTTTGCTGAAAAACATTAAAGTCAAAAGAATCACTTTTTTCTAATTTAATTGCCATTGGACGTTTGCTTTGAGACCAGAAATTAAATTTTAACTACTTTATTTTTTTCAGAGCAAGTGTAAAAAAATATTTTTAATAACCAGTGTCGATCATGTAATTGATTACTCTTTGGCTAACTCCTGCATTTTGCATTTTTCTAATTTGAGATTGGTTAAGCTTGTATCTAGCTCCAGTTTGTCTCATATATCCAATGATGGTCTCATCACTTACACCTCCTTCAGAGAGTTGAATGACATCGTTAATTGTAAGGGGGCGCCCCTCATCCATCCGGCTAACTGTAGAAGGAGATCTCTGCTCCATTATTCTTCTATCTTGCTCATCTAATGCAGCGCCAACCAAACCACCAGCAATTACACCGACCGCACCGCCAATTAAAGCTCCTTTTCCACCGCCAACAATTCCACCAGTAGCAGCTCCAAGGCCACCACCAACCAAAGCTCCTGAAGCTGTTTTGCTTGCGCAACTAAAACTTAGCATGCAAAGAATAATAGGAGTAATATACTTAGAGCTCATAAAAATATCCTTTTATTACGGTTCATTATTACTAATTCAAATACCGAATTGCAAAATAATTTGTCCATAGTTAAAAACAAAGACTATTCTTCTTTAAATCTATATCCCACGCCACGAACTGTTTCAATCCATTCAAATTTTGGGCCAAGCTTTTTTCTTAAAGAGGCAATATGGACATCGATGTTTCTATCGACAATAAAAGCATCATCATTATTAATGTCATCTAAAAGCTGGTTTCTTGTTAGCACCTTGCCTTTATTAGATAAGAGTCTTCTTAATATGCCAAATTCAGAAAGTGTAAGAGGAATAACTTTTTCACCTCTCTTTAACACATAACGATCTACTTCTAAAGTGAATTCGCCAAACTTCAAATTTTTAGGAATTTGCTCGGGTTCTTTCCCTCTTCTTAGGACTGCCTTGATTCGGGAAAATAGAACTTTAGGGGAAAAAGGCTTGGGAACGTAATCATCGGCGCCTAACTCTAACCCTAAAACAACATCAAGCTCTTCTCCTTTTGCAGACAGTATGATAACAGGAATGGTTTTAAGATCGGGGTTGTTCTTTACCTTTCTACAAACATCCAGACCATTTTGACCTGGAAGCATGATATCTAATATAACAAGGTCGGGCTTTTCATTTTCTATTGCTCTATATCCACTAATGCCATCAACTTCAACATGAAGCTTATACCCAGATATTTCAGCTTGTAGTTTGATTAGAGCTGCAATATCTTCTTCATCTTCAATCAATAGGATCCTTTTTTTTTGTGTCATTGATACTCCTAAAATACAAAAGGTCTATTCAAGCAAGTTTGAAAAAAAAATTCATTAAATTTTAAATAAAAAAATTTAGTGCGAAGGAATTTTTAATTCTTGGCCAATAACGATTAGATCATTTTCTAAATGATTAATTTTTTTTAAATAATCTACGCTTGTTTGATGATCTTTAGCTATCTTTTCTAAAGAGTCACCTCTCTTTACTTTGTAATAGGCAAAGGATTGTACAGATGAAGCGATCGATTGAATAATTGAACGAAGCTCTCCTATTTTTTCAAATTTTTTATCCTGCAAAAGAATTTTTCTTTCCAACTCATCATTCTTATTTTTGACTTGAGAAAAAGCAAGTGATGTTTCGTTTGCATGAGTACTTAGTTGGCGGATGTCTTCAGCACAATTTTTCACAGTTGCTTCAAGATTTTGAAGCTTGTTTTCAAACTTACTTATTTTTTGCATTAAAATATCAATTTTTTTTGTTTGAGATTCTAACTGCTCCTGCTTCAATGTGATTTCATTTTTTTGACTGTTTATCTTGCCATCTAAAATTTGCAGCTCAGTTTGATAGGAGTTATAATCATGTTTTAAATCATCAATACCTGTTTGCATTTCATGGATTGTCAACTCCATTTGATGTTTTTCTTCTTTGGGAGAAGACTTTAAAGGGGTGCACGAAAGGAACGATAAGCAGCCCAAAAAACTGAAAGCACAAACTAATTTATATTTAATCATTTTTCAAAAATCTTAAACTCTGCCCTTCTATTTAAAGCATAATCTTGAGGCGTTCTGCCAAAAGCAATGGGTTTTTCTTTACCGCATGAAACAGTTATAACTTTTTGTGGGTCAACCCCTTGTTTTGCAAGTAATACTCTTATGTGATTTGCTCTTCGCGTTCCTAAAGCCAGGTTATAATCAGCTGATGCTCTTTGGTCAGTATGTCCTTCAATAAGGAGAAATGCATTGTGATGTTTTTTTAAATAGCTAGCTATTCGCGCAACAGAAATCAAATCATATTTTTCTCTGATAACGTGGTCATCTGTATCAAAGTGCATAACTCTAAAAATGTGTCCAAGTTTAGCACTTGGTCTTTTAAAATTTGCTTTTTCAGGAAGTGCAGCAGTTGCCATGTTAGACTGCGGAATTGGCTTATCTGTTGCTGTAAAGGTTGTTTTTAAGTCATCATCTTTTAGTGGAATATAGTCCTCTTGAGCAGGACCGGTAAATTCTTCTTCGGATGTAATTAAGCGTGATTCATTATCTTTGCCCCACAGTGCATTAAGCCCTTTATTTACATATCTTCCAGCTGTTTTAACATTTTCCCAAGTTTGAGAACTGTTTCTTTGGCAACTGACTGATAAAATGCAAACTAAAATAAGTAAACTAAATTGTCTCATGGTATCCTCTTAGTTTTTCCAGGCTCCCAGCAAGGAAATCTTTTTTGCCCAACCCCTTTGGAAATTTGTAGGGGATCTTTTTCATTCAAATTTATAATATACAATTCCGAATGATTTCCGTCCTCAGTATTATAAACTAGATGAAAGCTGTCAGGTGCCCATTTGGGATTTTCTTTGTTAAATACATCACTTGTTAATTGCCACTCTTTATCACTTTCTATGTCATAAATCCAGATTTGGCCGACCCCGTTCACTTTAGCACTATAAGCTATTTTTTTACCATCTGGGGACCAATTAGGTGAAGTATTATGGCGGTTTTGTTTTGTAATTAATTTCACATTTTGTCTTTTGTTATAATACTTTGAAGGCAAGTCCATTAGATAAATCCTTGGAGGGCCATCTTTGTCAGACACAAATGCTATTTTTTTATTGTCTGGACTAAATGTTGAAGTTGCTTGTATTGCTCTTGGATAGGAAAATAGTTGAATCGGTTTTCCCTCAGCTTTTCCCACTGAATTATAATGTTGTAAAAATAAATCTGTTCTTCCAGCCGCATCGCTAATAAAAGCTACCATTCTGCAGTTAGGCGAGACGCAAGGTAAAAGTTGATTGCCAGGTAAAGAAAAAAGAGACTCACCATTTGGATTATCGATAGATCCTTTAAATATTTTAGGCTGTCCTTTTTTAAATGATACATATAAAAAAGTTTCAAAGGCATTTCTACTTAATTTAGGAAGAAAGCAGGGGGTAACATTATATTGGTTGTCATCTGTTAATTGAATAACATTATGCCCATCATAATCGCATAAACATAGCTCAGAAACCCATTCACCTTCTTTTTTTCTTCTTTCTGTAAAAAGAATTTTGGTACTGGCAATTCCTTGTTTTTTGAAGATTTTGAAAAAGATGTCATCAGAAATTTGGTGAATTTTTTGCCTGTCTTTAGAAAGTTTTCCACTAATTAAAATGTCTTGATATCGATTGATAGAATTACTGATGTGGTTAATGAAAGAAATTTTTAAATTTTTACCACTTGCTATCAATTTAATTTCATATAAACAGTCATTAGATTTGGAAACATAACTCCTTCCGTTTTGGTTGAAGTCAAAGTATAAAACCTCTTGCAAGTCGTTTAAATAATCTTGTGAGTAGAAAAAATCTTTATTTTCAATTTCCTTAATTTTTATAGGTGTCAAATGGTTATCGGTAGATAAGTTGACATTGATTTCATTTTCAGCAAAACAGAAAAAAAGAGGGAGTATAATAAGTAAAATTTTTTTCATTTTTATTTGTTATTAAAGTTAACAATAAGAGTGAGTTGCTTGTCACTTATGTTATAGTCATTAAAACACGGAAAGTTTAGTTTCAGCAATTGATTTTTTAAGTAAGCTTCATTTTTATTGCTTTGTGATTCGAGTATCTTAATGTGAGTAACTTTACCAATAGCTGTAATTATCAACTCAGCCTTAACTTTTCCTATCTCAGGCAAGGACAAAAGATTTTGTAAATGACCGGCTATTTCATTTTCATAACTTATTTTCGAAGTATCCATGATTGTCTCATTTTTCTCTTCAATTTTCAGCTTCAGAATTTTTGCTGGAATTTTGGAGTGTGTCGGAAGGGGGGCTGGTTCATTAGCTGTTAAAAAATCTATGGATTCATTCAACTTAAAAGAGTTGTTTGTTTTATTTGTAAAAGTGGGATTTGAAACTGGCTTTGTATTGCTTTTCTTTTTCCGGCTAGTATTTTTGCGAGTGGGTTTTAATTTTTTTTTAATTGTATTTTGAACGGGTGTATCTATTTTTTTAACAATTGGTTGTTCTATTTTGGGATATATTGTTTTTACAAGAATTTTTTTATGTCGCTCTTTAGGTGATTTAGAAAAGGTTAAACATAAAATCATTGCGATATGAATACATGTGACAAAAAAGATAATTTTTTTAAGTGGTGTAGAAAATAATAAACTTTTAATTTCCATGTGATGACAAAACTATATCCATCTCATCAAAACCTATTTTTTCAAGTAGGTTTTTGATTTGCTGATATTTTCCAAAGCTGGCCTTTTCATCATGAAAAATAAAAGGGATTGACGATGGGTCTTGTTTTTTATAATTGGTCATAATTTTTAAAAGCTCATCCAAATTTATTTTTTTTTGATCCACTTCAATGGAGTCATCAGGCTTTACATAAATTTTGATCCCTTCAATTTTTTTATTTACTGCCGACTCTCCTGCCTCTGCTAGATTAATTTTCTCAATTTGAACTAGAGGGGCAATAATAATAAAAGAAATTAATACAACAAAAACAACATCGATTAAAGGGGTTAAATTGATAAAATTTTCATCATGGGGCAAATCATCAAAGTAGCTTTTTTTTCTTAGCTTCATAAAAGTTCAACTTTTCGATATTGAATTTCTAAAGTTGCTAATAATTTTTGAGCAAAACTTTCCATCTGTTTTTGGTAGTCTCTAAGTAAGTTTTTTAAAAAGTTATGTCCTATTAATGCAGGTATAGCAACAAGTAGTCCCAATACAGTAGTTCCTAAAGCCATGGATAATCCAGATAGCATGTTGCTATTACTCAAAATATTGGAAGATAGGTTAGAGAATGTAATTAAAATTCCCCAAACTGTACCAAGCAGTCCCAAAAAAGGGGCAAGTGTCACAATAGTGGATAAAATAAATAAGTTTTTTTCAAATGATTGAATTTCTTTAGAAATTTTTGAAATTAAATGAGACTCTACTAATTGCAAATCGATATCAGTTAAAAAATTTTGAGAAGAATTATTTTCTTGCTTTTGTAAAAAAAATCGATTTTTATCCAAAATTTCAATCGCGTGTATTTTAAGTGAGTCAAAAATTTCTAAAAATGGATTTGAATCCATATGATTGAAGTTCAGATTCAATAAGTTGTTTTTTTGGTTATGGAGAATATTTTCAAATGAAACTGATGAAGACCTAGCTTTTTTTGTAAGCCAAAATTTGTACAAAATAATTATCCAAGATAGAATTGAAAGAATAAAAAGAGAAAAAAAAATCAGCTTCCCAAAAAAATCAGATTGTTTAAACGAATTTATAAGGGGAGAAAAAGCTATTATATGCATATTGCATGTCTATTTTAGTTTTTTGAGGATTATAAGAGAATCTCTTAAGAAGATGTCAAGTAAACTTTATTAATTATACTGTGCTTTTTAATTTTTTATGGAATTATTCGACTCACATGCCCACCTTTCTGTAGAAGGAGTGTATAATCAAATTGAACAGATACTTTCAAGGGCTCAAGAAAATAAGATTAATCATATTATAAATATCTGCATTGATGAAAAAAGCTTAATTCATGGACTAGAAATCAACAGCAATTATTCTTGGGTGCTAAATGCAGGGGCTACAACTCCACATGATGTTGACAAATTGGGTGACGTGGACTTTCCATTTTTTGAGAAAGCTGCCAAAAGTGGACAATTGGTTGCTATTGGAGAAACAGGACTCGATTATTTTTATGAGCATTCAGATAAGAAGAACCAACAGAAATTTTTAATAAGATATCTTCACTTGGCTCAAGAAGCAGACCTCCCTGTAATCTTTCATTGTAGAGAAGCATTTGATGATCTTTTTTCGATTGTTGATAAAGAATATAAAGGGCCTGCTGTTTTACATTGCTTTACAGGAACTAAAAAAGAAGCTGAAGAAGTGATCAAAAGAGGATGGTATCTTTCTTTAAGTGGAATTGTAACTTTTAAGAAAAGCGATGCTTTAAGAGAAGTAGCTAAAATAGTTCCTCTAGATCAACTCTTAATTGAGACAGACACTCCTTACTTGGCTCCTAATTCAAAAAGAGGCAAACCTAATGAACCTTCCTTCATAATAGAAACAGCTCAAATGATTGCTGACATTAAGCAAATGTCTTTAGAAGAGTTTGCTAAGGCAACATTTGAAAATGCCAAGCGTTGCTTTTTTCCTTTAGCTATTTATTAGCTTAATAGGAAAAGAAACTTGCTTAAATGAACAAATGAAGTTAAAAAATAATTTTAAATTCATGGGGTGTTCATGAGCAGTCAAGCTAAGCCTGTAATTCCAAAAGCATTTGTATACCGTCGTCTGCACTCTCTTTTAGGGCTATTGATAGTTGTATATTTAATGGAGCACTTAATTGTGAACTCTCAAGCAGCTCTTTGGCTTGGAGATAGTGGTATAGGTTTTATTAAATTGGTCAATCTCATTCATTCGATTCCTTTTTTGCAAGTTATTGAAATTGCACTTATCGGAGTTCCTATTTTTTTTCATGCACTTTTAGGAATAAAATATGCACTTACTAGCAAAAGCAATGTTAGGTCTTCAAAAGGGAAAAAGCCTTGTTTAAAATATGAAAGAAATATTGCGTATTCTTGGCAGAGAATAACTTCTTGGATTTTGTTGTTAGGTATATTTGTACATGTAGTTCACATGCGTTTTTTAGAAAAACCAAAAGAAGCCGAGCTTAACAATGTGCCTCAATACTTGGTAAAGCTAAATTTTGATGAAGGATTATATACATTAGCCTATAGGCTAAATATAAGATTATATAATCAAGCACAGATTGCTGATATGCAAAACATCAAGAATGAAGGTTTTGTAACGAACAAGTGGACAAGTCCAGATTCTGTTCCTTACAGCCCTTTAAAAGAAGAAAACGTTCTACAGCAGCAATCCTTAAGAGATCAGCAAGAATTTATTACAACTTTGAGTAGTTACTGCTTAAAAGACACCCAAGTAGTTGCTGCATCACCTAGTGTTGGGACAGCTTTTTTGTTAATGGTCAGGAATGTATTTAAAAATCCTTTTTGGGCAATAGCTTATACCTTGTTTGTCCTGTCTGCCGCTTTTCATGCCTTCAACGGAGTTTGGACTGCTATGATAACCTGGGGAATTATTTTATCGTATCGTTCCCAGAAATCGATGGTCAAAGTTGCTTATGGCTTCATGATCATCATTGCTTTTTTAGGGCTTGCCTCAATTTGGGGCTCATATTGGATTAATTTGAGGTCTTAATATGGGAAAAGATAAAAATTTACGTGAAGTAATAGTAGTAGGTGGAGGACTTGCAGGTCTTTCTGCTGTTATCAAGTTATGTGAAAAAGGATGTAAGGTAAAATTAATTTCTGTAACAAAAGTTCGGAGGTCTCACTCAGTATGTGCGCAAGGGGGGATTAACGTAGCTGTTAATTTGAAGGGAGAAGATGACTCTCCGATCATTCATGCTTATGATACAATTAAAGGGGGAGATTTTCTAGCGAACCAACCACCTATATTGGAAATGTGTTTAGCAGGACCTGCCATTTTAAGGATGCTTGATAGGTTTGGCTGTCCTTTTAATCGAACAGGTGAAGGAAATATTGATTTCAGACGATTTGGTGGAACTTTATATCATCGGACAGCTTTTTGCGGCGCTTCTACAGGTCAGCAGCTTATGTATTCATTAGATGAGCAAGTAAGGCGTATGGAAGCAAAAGGAATGGTAGAAAAATTTGAAAATCATGAGTTTTTGCGACTGGTCAAAGATGAAAATAATAGAACGAGGGGAGTAGTCATTCATGATTTATACAATCTGGAGCTTCAAGTTTTAAAAGCGGATGCAGTAGTTATAGCAACAGGAGGTCTTGGCGTATTATTTAAATGGTCAACTAATTCAACATTTTGTACTGGTGCTGCTAATGCCAGGCTGTATATGCAAGGGATGAAGTATGCCAATGGAGAGTTTATCCAAATCCATCCGACAGCCATTCCTGGACAGGATAAAATGAGGCTTATCTCTGAATCTTCTAGAGGAGAAGGAGGAAGGGTCTGGGTAAAAGGTGATTCATCAAAACAGATTGAGTTCCCAGATGGATCTATGAGAGCTTGTGGCAAGACTGGTGAGCCTTGGTACTTTTTAGAAGAGATGTACCCAGCATTCGGAAATCTTGTTCCCAGAGATATTGGAGCAAGGGAGATTATTAGAGTGTGTGAGGCCGGATTAGGAGTGGATGGTAAGTGGCAAGTTTATCTAGATGTTTCCCACCTTCCTAAAGAAAAACAGCATAAGTTGGATGCCGTTTTAGATATTTATCAAAAATTCACAGGAATAGATCCTCGCAAGATGCCTATGAAGATTTTTCCTGGGGTGCATTATACGATGGGGGGTGGATGGGTAGATTGGCCTGCTGCTGACGACCCTGATCGCTTAGATCGATATAGACAAATGACGAACATTGAAGGGTGCTTTAATGCAGGTGAGTCTGATTATCAGTATCATGGGGCTAATAGATTAGGAGCTAACTCATTACTGTCTTGTATTTTTGGAGGACTTGTAGCAGGAGTTGAAATCCCAAGATATTTAGAAAATTTTGCAGACAAATTGCAACCTCCTTCTGAAAGTATCTTTGAAGAGGCTCTTCAAATAGAAAAAGACAAACAAAAAGAACTTCTTTCGAAAAAAGGAAATGAAAATGTCCACCAGCTCCACGAAGAGCTGGCAGAATGGATGATCAAGAACGTTACAGTAAAAAGAAATAATAGCGACTTAGCCAAGACCATGGATAAAATCAAAGAAATTAAGCAACGCTATCAAAACATTGGTTTATCTGATAACTCTAAGCTCCTTAATCAGACTTATGTTTTTGCTCATCAATTTGAGTCCATGCTTGAGCTTGCCATGGTCATAACGAAAGGTGCTCTTCTTAGAAATGAGTTTCGGGGAGCTCACTTTAAACCGGAGTTTCCTGATAGGGATGATAAAAACTGGCTTAAAACAACTATAGCTACCTATGATCCCAACCTAGATGAGCCGGTTATTTCTTATGAAGCTATTGACATAAGACACCTCGACCCCGTGCTAAGAGATTATACGAAAGCAAAGAAAGTAAAACCGGAACTTAAGAACGTACCAAAAAATATCCAGCTTCCATTTTAAGATAAAATACTTTTCCTAGAACAAAGAGTAAGTAGCTACACACGCCTTAAAAAAAGGTTGCTTGAAGGAAAAGGAATATGTTAAGTCAAAAAATAATGGAATAAATAAGGAGAGAGGAGAACCCTCATGGATAAATAGAGGGAGTTTTCCTCGTCAAAAATTAATGGACAATCTAGGTAACACCTATACTTTGAGAATTTACCGGGGAATACCGGGAAATCAATATTTTGAAGAGTTTGAGCTAGAAAGAAAGCATGATGCCAATGTTATTTCTGCTCTTATGGATATCCAAAAAAACCCAGTTAATAAAAAAGGTCAGCCAACCACACCTGTTGTTTGGGAGCAGGGTTGTTTAGAAGAAGTATGTGGTTCTTGTTCAATATTAATTAATGGAAGGCCTAGACAATCATGCACAGCTTTAATTGAAGATTATATTAAAAAAACAAAAAGTACGGTCATCACATTAGCACCTTTTACAAAATTTCCTCTCATTCGTGACCTCCATGTTGATAGAACATCGATGTTTGAATCCTTAAAAAAGGTGCGTGCCTGGGTCGAATCTGATGGGACTTATGACATTGGAGATGCTCCAAAAATCAGTCCAGAAGTGCAGGAAGCTCTTTATGTTCTTTCTACGTGTATGACTTGCGGCTGTTGTTCGGAAAGCTGCCCTCAGACAAATAAAAATTCAAAATTTATGGGACCTGCTCCTATTTCACAAGTAAGACTTTTCAATTCTAATCCTTTAGGGAAGTTTACAAAATCTGAAAGGTTAAGACCGGTTTTAGAAGAAGGTGGAATAGCAGACTGCGGTAATGCCCAGAATTGTGTAAAAGTCTGTCCTAAAGGTATTCCTTTAACAGAGTCATTATCCATTATCGGCAGGGAAGCTTCTAAACAAGCTCTTAAAGATTTTTTCTCCCTTCCTGATGCTGAAAAATAGATAATCCTTTAAAATAAGGTTAAGAAAATGTTAAAACGTTAATTAATCCTGCTGCATAGGATTACCTAGAAGCTATAGGCCCTTCAGCGTATTATTTTTTAGGGAGCTATGACGCTGGTTTTTGTGATTTCAAAATTTTTTTTGAAAGATCGATCACTAGGAAATGGCACCACCTGTCAAAAACAGGTTGAAAGAGCTTGCTTTTAGACCTTTGCGGCGGGATTTTTTTTGTAAAAAATCTGCTTCTAAAACTTTAGGAGTTGAACTGATTTTCTGTGATTGTCATCAATCGCTGATAAATCAAACTCTCGATTAATAGAAAAAGACTTTGAAAGTGCATTTTCTATATTTTGAACTATGCTAGTTTGACTTGGAATATGGTCAGAAAGGGTGCATAAAAAATCTGAATGGCTTCTATTTTTCCTGTATTTAGGTGATCGAGGAGGCTGGGATAAGTATTCCATATTAACCGGATTATATTTCCATAGAAAAGTAGTGTGATGGAGCCACCTGTTTTTTCTTATATACTGGGCATTCCCTCCACATTTTCTTTCACCAATGACGTAATCATTTTCTCGCAAAGCAAAGGTCTCAAATGGGAAGACTTTTTTATAAAACTTTTCTGCCCACTTATGAATAGGTTCTGGAAAAGGTTCAAAATTATGAGCGCTCTTTTCAAAAATAAATGTTACGAAGAGGGTATTTTCATCTACAAAAACAGTTCCTCCTCCACTGAACCTCTTGATAACGGGAATTCTGTCTTTTGTTACTTTATCCATTTCAAGCCATTGATTTGGGGTTGAAGAAACGCCCATAACAATTGCTTTTTTAGAACCTTTATTAACAATACACCAGTTTTGATTGTCGGATCGAAGCAATTTCTCTTCTATCAGAAGTTGATCATGTATAAATGTATTTTCTAAATACAGATAATTTAATTTCATTGTTGGGTAATGTTAACGAGGTTTTCAATAGGGACAAGTTCATATTGATTTCCCATGGATCCGGAGATTTTAAATAAAATTAACGTGCCATTTTTCATGGGTTTCATTTCAAGAACATTAGTCAAAGATCTTCCATCTGAAAGATGAAATTGAATTTTCTGAGGAGACTTGCCTCGTTTTATTACTTCATAAGCTTCTAAAAAATCTTGAGCTCTCTGACTTGGGTCAATAACAATAACATCTTTCTGATCTATTAAAGCACCTAATTGAGGCTTCGCTATGGAAGGTTCATTAGCAAAGCAGCTAGAAAATAAGGCTAATAACAGTAAACATCTCATAGCAGCACTTTAAGCTTTTTTTCTTTCTAATGCAATCCTCAAAACAGTAATATCAGCAGGAGATACTCCTGATATTCTTGAAGCTGTTGCTAAATTTTGTGGAGAAAATTTGATAAGTTTTTCTTTTGCTTCATTTCTAAGACCTGTAACTTTAGAAAAATCAAAGTCTTTAAAAATAAAAATGTTTTCTAAATTAGAAAGTTTTTCAATTTCTTTTTGCTGTCTTTTAACATACCCGTCGTATTTAAGATCCATTTCAATTTGAGACTGTACTTCAGATGGAAGTTCAGCCATATCGTCTGGGAAGAGATCTTGCATTTTTTGAAAATCCATTTCAGGTCGACATAAAATTTGAGCTAATGAAGCGTTTTTACCATTGATTGCCTTAAAAGTTTTTTTAAGTCTTGCTGTTTCTTTTTCAATAAGATCTTTTTTTTCATTTAAGTTTTTAAGTTGCTCATCAGAAATTAATCCCTGTTCATATCCATAGTGTCTAAGTCTTATGTCAGCATTATCTTGTCTTAAGAGTAGTCTATGTTCTGCCCTAGAAGTAAACATGCGATAAGGTTCGTCAAGCTCCTTTGAGACTAAGTCATCTATCATGACACCAATGTATGACTCACTTCTTTTAAGTGTAAAAGAGGGTTTTTCTAAAACTTTGCAAGCAGCATTTATTCCTGCTAATAAACCTTGCGCTGCAGCTTCCTCATATCCGGTAGTTCCGTTAATTTGACCTGCTAGAAAAAGATTTTCAACTGCTTTTGTTTCTAAAGAAGGATAGATTTGAGAGCATAAAGCATAATCATATTCAATAGCATAAGCGGGTCTCATCATTTCTGCATGCTCAAGTCCAGGGATACTGTGAAGCATTTTAATTTGCACATCAAAAGGAAGTCCTGTTGAAATTCCGTTTACATATACTTCATTGGTCGTTAAGCCTTCTGGTTCTAAAAAGATTTGATGTCTTTCTTTATCATGAAAACGAACGACCTTATCTTCAATAGAAGGGCAGTATCTTGGTCCCACAGACTTGATTTTTCCAGAGTACATAGGGGATAAATGCAAATTATCTTGAATAAGTTTTTTGGTCAGGTCGGAAGTATAAGTAATAAAGCAAGAAATTTGAGGAAGCCTTGGCTCTTTTTTATCATAAGAAAAGTACACTCCATCATCGCCCGGCTGCTCTTCTAATTTTGAAAAATCGATAGACTTACTATTTACTCTAGGAGGTGTTCCTGTTTTTAAACGCCCCATCTTAATTCCAAGCTGCTCAAGATCTGCTGATAAGCCATGAGATGCTTTTTCTCCAGCTCTTCCTCCTGATAAGTTTGTTGGGCCCATATGAATAAGGCCTTTCATAAAGGTGCCTGAAGAAATAATTATGCATTTAGCAGAATAGTGGATGCCTTCCTGCGTAAAAACACCTTGAATCTTACCATTTTTGACATCGAGTTTTTCAATAGTTCCTTGCTTAATTTCTAAGTTGGAAGTATTTTCTAAAGTAAACTTCATCTCGCTTTGATAGGCAAATCTGTCTGATTGACAGCGAGGAGATCTAACTGCAGGACCTTTTGTAGCATTGAGCATCCTAAATTGAATGCCAGTGCGATCGGCAATTTTACCCATAAGGCCACCAAGGGCGTCAATTTCTCGCACGATATGCCCTTTTGCAGTGCCACCTATAGATGGGTTGCAGCTCATTTTCCCAATAGTATCAAGACTCATTGTGAGAAGCAGGACAGACACGCCCATTTTAGCAGCCGCATGAGCTGCTTCACAACCAGCGTGCCCAGCACCAATCACAATAACGTCGAATGGCTTAGGATATTTCCACATGAGATATTAGGGGAAATTATTTTTTCTTATGACGATCGCGTCTTCTTCTTTTCTTTCTTTTGTGCTTTGCGATCTTTGTTCTTCTTTTTTTCTTAACTGATGACATGTTAGACCATAATCCAAAAATTATCTGCTTATAATAAGTCTAAGGCGCTTAATTGTAAAGATGTTCGTTTTTTAAATTTAAGTAACCATAGGTAAAATGTAAAAAAAAAATTATTCTTAACTTTTTTTATCACTAATAGAAAGTCGGTTGGTGGATTTTCTGTAAGTTTAAAAAAATATTTTGAGTCATTAAGGGGAAAAGTCCGAAAATGCTTCTTCATTGGAGTCTTCCAATTTATCGTCTGATGTAAAGTTTGCAAATTGAACAAACTCTTTTCTGTAGGTTAAATTAATTGTTCCAATAGAGCCATGACGATTTTTGGCCACGATGAGCTCTGCTTGTCCTGGTTTATCGTAAGGATCGTAATATTCTGACCTTAATAAAAACATTACTAGGTCACTATCTTGTTCTAAACTATTATGTACAATAATATCGTTGGCCACGAAATTATGGACATTTTCAACTGTAGCGTCATAAACTTCTTCTTCACCGATTTCTTTGATAGATATGATTTCATCCCAATAAACTCCAGATTCAGCAAAGTTCTTTAATGTTTCTGAATTTAATGCTGATGATAATTTATTCATTCGCTGTCTTGATAATCCAGATTTGAAAAGAGTAGATCCGCAATAAGAAGTATTTAATTTTTGGCATATATCTCGCCATCCCAGTTGATTCGCTTCTTTTTCTTTTTTTATGTGTGTATGCCAAATATCTTTGGGGATAATGTCAAGGTTTGGGTTTGTCTTTATTTCATTCAATTTTTCCAAAAAAGAAGGGATGGACTTTCCTCTTGATCCATGACAACCAATTTCAGATAGAAACTTGCTTTGGTCATGCTTTCCATAAACATATACATGATGCATATCTCTATAGCCTTTATTGGAAGGCACAACTTTTAATTGACTTTGAATTCCAACGCTTAATAGTAAATGCTGGACACTTTTTGAAAGTTCTTCGCTAGAGCTTGCATAATATATAGATACAGAAGGTTTTCTTTTATTAATTAATTTAGAACTAATATTTCCATCAGTAGACCAAAGATGCTTAATAAATAACCTTCTCGTACTTTTCTTTGATGTAAAAATTGCCTTAGGAATTTTTTTTAATGGAGCTCTTACTCTTTCAATTCCGAGTTTTTCGTACCAATCAGTAATTGGGTGTTTTCTGTCATGAGCTGTATGCGTTGGGGATTTTAAATTCAAATGATACCAATTTTTTTGCTCAATAACCTTTTCTTTAATCTGGAATAAATTCTTAGCAGAATTGGCCACTATATTTATGTTTTCTAAATCTGCACTAGTATAATGATAAGGTTGGCTTGGTAAAATGCAACCATCCCCAAGAAGATGGCCTAGTAATATGGCTTCACCGTCGGAGACACTTATCGGGTTGCTTTGATTAAGTTCTCTAGGAATAGCGATATGAGTTCCTTTTGTTAACGCGTCTAATCTTTCCCAACCATTGATAGTTCTAAAAGGATGGTTAGCACTCGCTTTAATAGATCTTCCTGATCTAGTAGTTAGCTTATAAATAGTTTTTCTACCTGAGAAAAATGCTTTAATAAGTTTATGTTTTCCTAGTTTCAATTTTTCATCTATTGCATGGACAAAAATAGGAGTTTGAGTTTCCCTCTCAGCTAACTCTTTAATTGTATGCAGTTCTCCCGTCTCTGCATTTTTTATGACAGTATCTCCTGAAAGGCATCCTGATTCTCTTAAATCACTCATCATAGGTCTATGCCCTTGTCTTTCTTCAACTTTTCTTGAGAGCTGTGAAAGACAAAGGATAGGAACGTTTAATTCCCTGGCTAAATTTTTTAACATTCTTGAAATCTCTGAAATTTCAATTTGCCTATTTTCCATGGCCCGCTGATTTCCTGATCCTGAAATAAGCTGAAGGTAATCTATCATTAGAAAACCAATATTATAGCTTTCTTTCATTCTTCTAGCTCTTGCTCTTAAGTCGGTAATTTTAAGACCTGGTTGGTCGTCAATTAAAAGAGTGTGCTTTTGCATGGAATTGACACAGGCTACTATTCTTTGGTATTCATGCCCATTAATGGCTCCTGTTAAAATCTTTTCAGATTCCACCTCAGCCTGAGAGCAAATAACCCTATGCAAAAGTTGTTCGGCACTCATCTCTAAGGAAAAAACACCTACAGGAATTTCATTTTTAAAACAGATATTTTCTACAATTCCCATTGCCAGAGCACTCTTTCCCATAGCAGGTCTTGCTGCTAAAATCATTAAATTAGATGGGTTGAGGCCGTTTATCATTTTGTCCAAGTCGGTGAAATGAGTTGGAATCCCAATGACTTTTACCCCTTCTGCTCCAAGTTCCTGAAATTTTTCTTGTCTTGCTTCTAATTCTTTAAGATAGGGGAGTTTCGATTCCGCCTTTATGCCACTTAATAAGTCTTTTACATGAGTTGCTGACCCTGAATTCGTACTTTGAGAGATTTGGTAAAAATAGCTTTGCGCTTCATCTAAAAGACTAAAAACATTTTCTGTTTCTTCTAAAGCCTTTTTTTCAATGATCTCGGAGGCATCGATCATCCTTCTTAAAAGGGCTTTTTCTTTGACCAGTTTTATATACTCTTCAATGTAAGCAGATGTTCCTACATATTGAGCTAAAGTTGTTAAGTAACTAATTCCTCCAACATCTTCTAATTTTTCTATTCGTTTTAGCTCTTCACTAACAATATGGATATCAGCAGGCTTATCCTTTTTATAAAGCTCTTGAACTACTTTGAAGATTATTTGATGTTCAGAATAATAAAAATCTTCGCTATCAAGCCCGTCACAAGCAACGTTTAAACTATTAATTGAAGTTAACATAGACCCTAAAACCATCATTTCAGATTCTTTGGAATTAGGTGCTGATTTTATTTTTCTGGGCTTTTCTTTCATGGATCAAAATACAGATTTATACATGATTCTAAAAACATTGCCTATTTGTTGAAAAGATAAGAAAGCTTTCCCCTGGACAAAACTAAATATTTTTTACCTTAGATATTTATTAGGATTAATTAATTTACCGAAAAATATTTCAATTTTTAATTAAATTCAAAAAAAACTTTTTGCGAAATCTTTGTGTTAATAATGTAAGTATGATGGATACATTCTTCCAATGTAATTATTGGCAATATTTCAGTGGGAAATTTTCCTTATTTAAAAACTACCAGTACCTTCCAGGTGTTGTTTATTCTTATTATGTAACTTTTGTAGATACATTTGGTCATGAAAATAAAGCAGCAATTCTTGTGGTTATTCAATAAGCCTTTGACCAACTAATATTAGCTTTTATTAAAAATTTTTATTTTTTATATAACGGCATTTTCTTTATAAGAAAGGGAAAACTTGTATTTTTTATGATATATTTATCACTGTTATTATTTTTTGCTTTCAATATCGCGGGGCAGGCAAACGAAATTGATTCTTTTGCAAATCAATTTGACGATTTCGAATTCAGTGAAGATTTTGAAGACTATGAGCAAGTGGCAGCAGAAGAAAGCCAAAATTATCCAGTAAATACAGAATGCAACGATGAAAAAAATGAGAATTTTTCAACCAATTATGATTTTGATGATGACTATGTTGAAGAAATCGATGAAGGTTATTGGGTAGATGATAATTTTTATCAGGATAGGCCCAATCGAGATCAAAATTGCCTTTCTAAAAAGTGTAAGCAAACAAGAATAGGTTATATTGATATCAAGCCAGGATATTTTTACCCTACATCAAGCAGACTCAGGCAAATTTATCAAACTGGCGGCTTTAACGGGCAACTTGAGTTAGGATTTTTTCCTATTAATTGGTTGGCGATTTGGATGCAGGGTGGTGCTTATTGGAGGGACGGACTTGCTGTTAACAGTGATGTAGAAACACATATTATTATTGCCACTGGTACACTTGGTTTGAAAGGAGTCTATGAATTTAATAGATATATAAGTGGATACTTGGGTGCAGGGGCTAGATATTTTTACCTGCACATCAGAAATAATTCTGACTTTGTGCAAAGGAAAGTCATTAAAAATAAAATTGGGGGAGGTTTCACTGCAGGTTTTTGGATATTTCCCAAACCAGATTATCCTCTTTTTTTTGACATTTTTGCAGATTACGGAACAAGGAAAATTGATTTTTCAGGAGTGAATCGAAATAATTTAAAACTTGATGGCGCAACAGTTGGTCTCGGTCTTGGCTGTCAATTCTAATGGAAAAACAAACATTATAAATCCATATTTTTCTTATGGATTTTTAGCGAGATCAATCCAAATAGGTTCAGTTGGGTAATTTTTATTTAAAATATTAGGTAGGTAATCTTTTAAAACCACTGGGTAAATTACTTCATTATGATTGCAAATTTGCTCGAAACTCATCCACTGAATTTTTTCTATAACTTTTTTTTCATCTGATGTGAGATATTTCAACGTAATTGACTTATTCTTCGTATGTGCAATAATAAATTTCTGTTTCAACCTAGTTAACATTCCATTGATCACCATTTCAAAACTTCCAAACCACACTATAGGACCAAAAGTGACATCTTCTTTATTAAGTCCTGTTTCTTCTTTAAGCTCTCTAGTAGCGGCATCTATTAAAGATTCTCCTGGTTCAATTTCACCGCCAATAGGGAACCAAAATTTCCCACAATAAGAACCGTCTTTAGAAGTAGTTTTTTGATCATTAGCGCACATCAAAAGTAGCTTTTGCTCATCATTAATCAAAAGGATTCTAATGCTTTTTCGGATAGAGATTTTGTTGTTATGACTCATTTAGCTCTCTAAATTTTTTTGTTTAATCTATAGCCTGCGTAAGTATGATAAAAAAATGATACTAGAAAAGCTTAAAAGACTGATGGATCCGAGTGCAACCAATTCGAACTGTTGCTGAGATCCCCTTTAAGATCGTACTTTCATTATAATTACTCTCTAGAAATAATGCCTTTTACTTCACCAACTATTCGAAAATCATTTGCCGCTAGAAAAGGAGAATGAGCTGGATTCAAAGAAATAAGAATAATGGAGTTACCATCTTTTTTAATTTTCTTAATTAATGTTTCTTCATTGTTTATACATACAACTATCGCATTATTTTCAACGTTGTTTGTTTGCCTTGCAATAATGAGGTCTCCATCTAAAATTCTTGGAGACATGGAATCTCCTTTTGCCTTAACAAGAAAAGCTTCACATGATGGAAATGTAAGCAATCTTGTTGCAATTGGAATTCTATCTATTGGCTGACTATCCAATATCCTTCCACTTTGTCCGCATTGGGCAAGGCCATATAAATTCAGCCAAGCAATAGTTTTTTCAGGTTTTTGATTTAAGACTAGATAATCTCTCGGATTATGCGGATTTCTTTTTAAGTAGCCTTTTTTCTCTAGATGGCTTAAGTGTCGAGCTACAATACTTGTAGAAGATGCCTCTAATAGATATTGCATTTTTCGAATCGTAAGAGGCTCGTTGATATTTTTTATCAATAATTCAAGAAGCTTCTTCTGAATTGGATGTAATTTGTTTTCCTTCATGACTCTCAATTTTACATTTTTTTACCTCCTTGTCAAAAGAACAAAAATAAGAACTTGTTTTTTTTGTTCTTTTTTAAAGTGACAATAAAATAATTGTAAATGTAGTATTTGAATTTTTAATTTAAGAAAAGAGTAAGAAATGAGCAAAAACTTAGTTAAAGCGAGTCATCATCAAACCTTTGAATCCTTAAACAAGAAGAAAATAGAAATGAATTTTGGAGTGCTCGAAAATTAGCAAAAGTCCTTGAATATTATGAGTATCGTAATTTCATCCCAGTCATTGAAAAGGCTAAAATTGCCTGTAAAAAAAGCGGACATATAGTCGAAGACCATTTCGTGGACATCCACGAAATGGTCTCTATAGGTTCGGGCGCTAAACGTAAAGTAACAGATGTAAAATTATCTCGATATGCCTGTTACCTGGTTGTCCAAAACGGAGATCCAACAAAACCTGTAATTGCAAGCGGCCAAACATATTTTGCTATCCAAACACGTCGGCAAGAACTTGCCGATAATGCAGCTTTTCAACAATTGAAAGAAGATGAGAAACGGCTTTTTTTAAGAAATGAACTTCGGGAACATAATAAAATACTTGTAGATACTGCACAAAAGGCTGGTATAGAGGCTACTTACGACTTTGCTGCATTTCAAAATCATGGATATAAAGGTCTTTATGGTGGATTAGATGCAAAGGGCATCCACCAAAGAAAAGGCTTAAAAAGGAATCAAAAAATTTTAGATCATATGGGTAGCTCAGAGTTAGCTGCAAATTTATTCCGAGCAACACAAACAGAAGACAAGATTCGAAGAGACAAAATCAAAGGAAAAACAAAAGCAAATCAAACTCACTTTAATGTAGGTAAAAAAGTACGTGAAACTATCAAAGATTTAGGAGGAACTATGCCTGAGGATTTGCCTAAAGTCGAGAAGAGTGCAGATACATTGAGAAAAGAACTTAATAAATTGTCTGCTGAAGGAGAGGAAAATGAATGACCTTTTTACAAGTTTGGTTGTCTTTGTCAGACCTGAATTTTTGTGGAGAAGGATATCAAAATATCAAATAAAAATTAAACTACTATAAAGCAAATTTAACTTAAAGTTGCAACTCACGGTGTAAAAAGTAACATCAAGAATGACAAGCAGAAGAATCTCATATAATATACTCTAAAAAAGCCTTTGAAAAGCGTGGTCAAAAAGAAAATATCTTACTTTTGACCTAACTTCTCTTTAGCCTCTTCAAAACTTTCTTCATGAATCAAAACTACATATCCGGTTGGGGGATTGTGATAGTATTTAATAATGTTATCCCTTCAGGACTAAGGACATCTTTTTCCTTTTTAGATAATAAATCAATTTCTAAATTTTCAATTTTAAAAGGATATTGACAAAGATCTTTTCGTATTTTTTCGTTGTCATTGACATTTTTTAATAGAGTTTCTAATGCATAAACAACAAGTTCTCTTTTTTGTTCAAAAGTATAATCTTCATTAACTTGAAGGGCTAAATACATCATTTCAACACAATAGAGCATAGACCCCCCACTACCGTACGCATGAAGTTTTTTTTCTTTTTTTAATTGCAGCGCGGTTTCATGCATAATTTGCATAGCTACATCTGCATAAGTTTGTGGTTCTTCTAATTTTTCATTGGAACAAGATAGGAGTAATATCAAGATAGGTAAATATAAAAATTTCATATTAATTATAGTCTTTTTAATATTCTAAATAAAGTGTCTTTAAAAGTAGGACTTTGAAAAG